>JAESGV010000768.1_pt1 | contig 13838 bp, 9 predicted proteins | sample 9269781 | NCBI WGS metagenome assembly JAESGV01 (sample SAMN15741586, study PRJNA653496) | algae metagenome | isolation source: Tildeniella torsiva UHER 1998/13D and co-occurring heterotrophs from... | place: Slovakia: Slovak Paradise National Park, Hrabusice, Kosice Region | collected 2000-01-01 | reverse complement strand
TGTTCTACGTTGACAGCAGAGACAGTGCTTCATCTACACCATTCCACAACTTTTACAAACTATTACTCGCAGTTGGCTACGATGATAATCTCAAAGACAATTTCGGTATCACATCAGGAGAATGGAAAATATTTACTCGCAAGTGGTTACGTGCCAAAGAATTAAAACTCGAAGAAGAAGAACAAGTTCAAGAAATAGACGCGCAACAGGCTATGAGACCAAAACAGTATTCTCCTGTCATACTAAAGGAAGTTGAACAATTTGGAATGGAGATGATGTCGCTTATCCACAAGTACGATCACAGTTTGGTCATGAAGTTAGGACAACAAATATACACGAAAACACTATTCGATGATAACTTGCAGAAACACGTATCAACACTATTGGCAAACATTCTACGCTACGATGTTTACGCCACCGCAAAACACGGTAACATTGCCCACTTCTATCCCAAGTTTGCAAACCTTCAGCAAGTACCTGTACATAGACAACAAATCTTTATCACTCGTAATGCACCTATACAGCCACAACCACTACATTGGTACGACGCTAGGTGGTCACTAGAAGTCGTAACAAGTAACAACAAACTTGGATTCTTCGTGCGATCAATGGAAGAACAGAAATTCGAAATAGAAAAGAGAATCAAAGTCACTGTAAGAGTTGGTACTGTTGGTAAAAAGATTTTAGTCAAGACATGGGAAGAAGGTAAAGGATTCGGATGGCCTGATTTGTTAGATGATTTACCAGATTTCAAGAACCTCACTGCAGCAGATTTGTTCTTACCACAACACAATGTCGCGCAAAATAATCACATTGTACTAGATGTCATGATGGAAGCCATACAAGAGGTAAAGTCGGCGCTCAACCAAGAACTGATGAAAGAAGTGTCCTACGAGGTCATGAATATTCACTCGTATTCTTGTAAGGCTAATCATGAGGCAAATCGTGATCAAGAAAATAGAATACAAATGTTGGAAGCAGAGTTGAAAAAGGAAAAACGCAAGTGGGAAAGAGAACTCGTGCTCAAGCAACAACAAGAAGCACGACGTGTTTCTTTGGAACATGATGTACAAGATTTGATGAAACAGAACCAAGAGTTGAAACAAGAATTAGCTCAAAAGCAGGAAACTGTAACGGATGATACGTTACGATTACGACTAAAGTCTATGGAAGAAGAGTATACAAAACTGTTGAGTGGTAACTATGGCTACGAACTGGTATCCAAACCAGTACCAGGTCATCAGTCACGAGTACTTACGCAGCCAACTAGGGCACCAAACGCACCAGAAATACTAACGCCACCTCAAAGCGTTCTTCATATGGCACTGCCACAAGTGCTTACTCCAAAGAGAAAAATCGAAGCTGTATCGCCAAACGATTCTGCGTCCAAACGAGTCAAGTTACAGCATACCCCTAACCATGGACCAAATAAATAATTTCATTGTTTTTAACATTTAAGAAATTAGTTTAATCGAAAAGTACAGTTACGAACAAGCTTTTCTGGAATAGGGTACTGAGTGGCTTTACCAGAAACACAATCTTGAACACAAAAATGCAAATAATTTGGGTCAGTGTAGCCAACAACGTTATCTTGAATTTGAAAAAAAGCTTTCAGTATTGAAGTCATTTGAATGGAAAAGGAACGAATGATCTGACCATCTTGTACAATTTGTAGAACATCGTGGCTAATTAGCGCTACCGTTCCATTTTTCAATAAAATCATGTCGTTCCAAAACACAGAAGCAGAGTAGTCTTTTGTCTCATTTGTTGTTATGTTTACCTCAAAAAGTCTGCAAGAAGAGCAGCTCACTAGTAATACGTTTGGCCGACACTCAACAAAACAAGTTATATGATTTTCACCTGTAGGAATAGTCTTCAAAATATTGAATGACGAATCTCGCAAAGCTATAACTTGTTTGCCAATACTAGTAGTTGCCAGCAGGCCACTTTGAAGCTCTAAAGCAGTGCTTATACCTTCCGCAATCTGTGTTGTCTTTTGCGTGTTTCTTTGGTATAAAGAAGTGCTAAACAAAAGAAGCCCATTGGATAGTTCAGCTCTAAAGACTCCACAAGTGTTTAGATCACGAACAAACGTGGCAGCGGGACTGTACTCATGATTTGTAGATTGTTGTTGTACTATTAGCGAGCCATCTCTCAACTGAAAGATACCGTACTGTGTAATGATTGTTTTTTCCTTCTTTTGTGTAAATAAAACAGTCTTTTTGATATATAATAACGCGACCATTCCATTTCCTGCGTTTTGTTCTAAGTTTTTCGCGGAGTATGCTTGTTAAATATTGAAGATTATGTGGGACTGTTAGGTCATCGTGATAGAATTGTACGACAGGTTGTATTGTGGCTGTACGTTGTCGCTTCATGTTTTGTTTACAGTTGTAAAAATGCAAAACATTCAAACCAGCAACGTAGGCAACTTTGGAGATATCATCAAGCATGCTTTGTTAGTACAACTCATACAGTTCCTAAAAAATCGCTCACGATCAAATTTTACTTACGTGGACCTACACACGTTTCTAATGCAATACGCCGCTAATTTTCCTACTTGGAGTAGCAATGTTTCACAACTCGATGACATGTGTAAAGAGTACATTGATATAGAAAGAGAGCACTACAGCAAAACAAACAATTATCTTTGTTCGTCTGGTATCGCAGCACAGTTATTGGAGAAACATTCACACGCCAACTTGATACTCTCCGAACAGTGCGCAGAAACAAAAAAGACACTCAAATCGCAGTTAGATATATTAACCGAACTTGATCATCAAATAATGAACCATTCCACAGAACTATCGTCGTATTTGAAGCCATCTTCCAACACGGCTCTATTTGTTCTTATAGACCCATTCAAATTGGATCAAAAAGAGTGGAGTGAGCACATGAGCGCTATCATCAACGTGCTACAGCAGAGTACCAACATGGACGTCGTGATTGAAGTATTTAACTATGATGAACGATCAGTAGACGAGCACTGGAAAGATTTTCCAATTGATGAATCTGTCTTGAAGAGAGTGTACGCCACTAAGTACAACAAGTACCACTTGGCTGTATTTACAACTCTCAATATCGCTGACCAAGTTAGCTTGAAGGTATTCAAATAAAGGTGCACATTTGATCTTGCAGCTCCCATAATGTTTGTTCGTTGCTTGAGCCAAAGCACATGGGCACGCGGCGCAACGTTTGTAGTAAGGAATCTTGCAGCGATCGTTATTTACATGAGTTCAATCCTCATCACCTCCATCACTGGGGGGTGTAGCTTAGTGGTCAAGCGATATCAAAGGATTCCTGTTTTGTTTATTTTGAATACTTCTGTACCACTGCAAAAGGTTCTCTCAGTTTGCATGTTGTAACCTCGTCAACCATACAGAACAACTGAGTTTGCACATCTAGATAAAGAGTGGTCGCTCTTTTTACAAACTAGACTGCAAGGGATGGAGTGCAAAGACACGAATGGTATTCATTGATATTGAACTCAACGACCAAACCGTACAAGAAAAATACATGTGCCAAGTTGGCTGTCGAATTCCTGGCTGACTGTGAACTTGACACTCAACCGGTCAAAGTTGAGTGTCAAATTCGTTACCAGTGGGGAATTTGACAGCCAACCAGCCAGTTGAGTGTCAAAATCACAGATAGCGAGGAATATGACAGCCATGGTCCACTTGAGACTCGGAATTCCCAACTAAGCTTGGGATTCAACTACAGAATTCCAATTTAACCATGGCTGTCCTATGTACTGTAGAGATTAATCCTGAGCAGTGAGGCGGCCAAAGAGTGCGGAATTCAGTAGTTTGTATGTCAAGTAGTCAAGGGTGTATTAGCAGCACGAAACGATTGATCTTATTTTGCTTTTGTTTTCTCTTGTAACCAAGTCAACTGGTAATTTGAAATGCAACAAATGTCAGCAACAGTAACGTTTCTACTCGCGCAAGAAATTCACACTTACACTGAATCTAAACTATACGAATTTTTGCAATTTAAGCTTGGACAGCGTGACACAGGCATAAGAACGAATAATTTACTATTCTTTGGTATTGCAGAAGTCAACAATCGTACTTTGGGCAACAAGGCGGTAAAAGATACTGTTTTTCACGTACTGCAGCTTCGAAATCAACACAACATTCTTTTATTTGGTTTCACATATACGTGGTTGTACAACTTTAAAACTCGTAAAATTATGCCGCTTGAAGAGATACTTCGTGTAAAAAGTGCTGTACAACTAGAAGATGGTTTTGTGGCGTTAGTACTGAACTATACAACTACAAAATCATCCATCACTCTGTATGACCCAGTAACGCTGTGTAAACAAAGCAAGCACAAGCTCAACATTGATAAAAACTGGATGGTCTGTTCAGAATCTCTGAAACATGGTCTGTATGCTATTAGTTGGCTAAACACTATTGAAATCCGAGATGCCTACTCAATGAAACCTATTCGACATATTCGAGGACATGATACAATAGGTACCACAAGAGATAATATAACTAGTCTTCTTGAGCTCTCGAATGGGACGTTAGCTAGCTCTAGTTTCGATAAAACAGTTCGAATATGGAATGTTTCTAGTGGAGAGTGTTTACACGTGTTACGAGGTCACACAGAATACGTTTGGGGACTATTAGAGTTCGGAAACTATTTGGTATCTTCTGGACTTGATTTAACGATGCGTTTTTGGGATGTAGAAAAAGAAGAATGTCATCGAGTAGTAACAACAAATGATTGTTTACGAACTTTGTATGTAAAGCCAGATAACACAATTGTAGGTCTTTCGTATCGTGTATCGTACTATCGATACGATGACAACAAATTGGTTGTTTCTAATAGCATAAAATGTCCTAACTGTGTTATCTGTTTGACAGTATATGATCGTGCAGGTCCTGGTGATGACCTATAATTTTACGTTCTAGGTGTAACATGATCAAATACAGAAGCTACTAAATGACTCACATCTCTTTCACTCTTTTCTAATCGCTCATTCATTTTTTCAATTTGTTGTTTCTTCTTTTCGTCATTTGTTGCAAGTTCCTCCAAATTCTCTTGCATTTGAGGAATCTTTTCTTCAATGGTAGAAATGGTGAAATGAATTTTTTGTATTTCCAAATCACTTCCTGTTTTAAAGTTTTCCAACATTTGTACATTGTTCAATTGATGCGTTTGTAAATTGTGATTTGTATCTTCGCGTAATTGTCCGACGAGATGATCCACTTTTTGTTCAATTCCATTCCTAACACCTTCTAATTTGTTCATTAAATTTTCTTGTTCCAATTTTGATTTCTTTTCCATCGCTGTATCAATCCATTCCACAATTTTCAACTTGTTTTGGTCAATAACCGTTTCCAATCGCGCACTAAGTAACACGACTTGATTCTTTACATCATCGTTATTCCCTCCTCTTTCAAAATGTTTCAACTCTTCTATGGCTTGTTGTACTTGTCCAATTTGTTGTGATTGTACAATAAAGTGTTCACTATGATCATGTATCTTGATATTTGCTTCTTTTGAATGTTCTTCGATAACGTGACGCAACGTATCAACATCTTTAATCATTTGTTGGTAATGTTCATGGTCAGAGTTTTCAATCTTTTGCAATCGTGCGTTTATCGATTCTACTCGTTCTGCTAGTGTCTTGTTTGTATCTAGTATAGTGTCGTACTTTGACAATGAATCTTTGATCGTTGTTGATACTTTGTCGATGAATTGTTGATGCGTGGCAAGTGATTGTTCGTTGTACTTGTGTATTGTTTGGTTCATTGATTCGTACTTGGCACTTGATTCTTTGATGGTTTCTAGTCGATGCGCCTGTAATGACTTGTCAACTTCTGTGATTTGTTTTTCGAGTTCTTTTTGTTTTGAGTCTGTGGTTGATATTTTCTCTACGAGTTGTTTTTCTAGTACGGATTGTTTGTCAACGAGTTTGGTTTCAAGTTGAGTTTGTTTATCGATCAGCTTCTCGCGAAGATCATTCGTTTGTGCTGTTTGTTGTTCCATTTGTTTTTTAGTTGAGTCGTTCATCTCTTGAAATCGTTTTTCTATCGATTGGTTTGTTTCTATAAATCGTTTCTCGTTTGTTTCAGTCATCTCTTTCAGTGTCTGGTTCTGTTTCGTGATTTGGTCTTGTACAGGTATGACCTTCTTCTCTATAGACTCTTCCATGCGTTTCTCTACGGTGTCTAGTTTATTGTTCGTTATCAAATCAATCACAACTTGGTGTATCCCAATCGTCGTTTGTACGCCACTCAAATGTTCCTCCAACTCTCCAAATCGATTAGTAGTATGTAAATCACTCTCTTGTACTCGTTTCTCTAACGCAGTCAACGCTTGTCCACTCTTTTTCTCTTCTTTTGTAATCCATTCTGTAAACTTTTCATCAACATCACTTTGAAATGATTCTAGTGCTTGATCAATGAGACTGTCACATGTATCTTGTATAGCAGAGTTATACTCGACTGTATCAACTAAATGATCCATAACAAGTTGTAGTTCAACTGATAGTTTCGATTCGAATATTTGATCTGAAGTGTACATCAAGTTAGCTGAGAGTGTATCGATTTGTGATTGCAAGTTGTAGAATTGTTTGACTTGTTTGGCGAGCGAATCTACTCGAGTTGTGATTTGAGCGTGGTTGGTATCTATCTTTTTTGTTTCGGTGGTGAGTAGTTCCAGTTTGGTTGTGGTATCTTTCGATAGTTCGTCAATCTGTTTGGTTGTTTCTCCTATCTTATTATCGACTGATCGTTCTAGTGCGTCTATTCTACTGTTTGTATCATTGGATAGTGATTCTATCTTTATATTTGTCTCCTTGTCCTGCGCTTCTGCTTTCTCTTTTATAGTTGTGATTTTTTCGTTTAACTCTTTCCCTAGTGCTTCTAATTTTGTGTCTGTGCCAGAAGTAAGCGACTTCACTCGCTCTGCTGTCTCTTTCCCTAGTTCACCGATCTCATTCGTATCTTTGGTTATTGTTTGGATTTTGATGTTTGTATCTGTGGACAGTGCTTCGATCTTTATGTTGGTCTCTTTTCCGAGTGCTTCTATCTTATCATTTACTTCTTTTAATCCTATTCCAACTGTATCGAACTTTTTTGTCGTTTCTTTTCCTAGTGATTCTATGGATTCTGTTGCGCTTTTCTCTAGTGCATCTATCTTGTTATTTACATCAGTAACGGTCTTTTCTATCCGTAAATTTGTATCTTTCTCTAGTGCATCTATTCTAGCAGTGGTATCAGACGTCAATTTGTCGATGTTTAACTTTGTTTCTTTCTCTAGTTTATCTAGTTTGTTTTGCAAATTAACATTTGTTGTCTCCAATTCTTTCCCTAGTGAGTCTATCCTATTTCCTAGTTGTTCGTCGTTCGTTCTCATCTCTGTCGTCAACTTATCGATTCTTGTATGCATGCTAGTCGACACTTCATCTAGTTTTAAATTCGTTTCTTTTGTCAACGTATCTACTCTTTCCGTAACATTAATCGTCAATTGTTCGATTTTCTTTTCCATCTTTTCATCAACTTTTTCTATATTTATTTTCATCTCTTGCTCCACACTAGCCACTTTTACATTCAATTCTTGATTCATTTTTTCTAAACTCGTTTTCAACTCTTGTTCCATTTTCTCCGCTTCATGCGTTATTCGATCCATTCTCTCTTTTGCATTTCGATCGACAGAATCTACTTTATCGTTCACACTTGCATGTTGATTGTTAAATTGTTCTTTTAACAAATTCATTTCTTCTCTGGTGCGATCCCAATCTGTAGCTAACATTTGTATAACTTCTTTTCTATTCTGATGCGTCTCCTTTTTGATATTTTCGATCTTTTCTTCTGTATCTGGTACGAGTTGTTTAAATTGAGTTTCTAGTTCGAGTATGGATTGTTCGTGATGGTCTTGTCGCTGTACATGTTTTTCATCAATTTGTTGAATGTTTTTCCAAGTTTCCTCTAACGTTGCGTCGTGTTCTGAGAGTTTGTCACTTGTTGATTGCGTTAGTTCTTGCACTAGGGTATCTATACGTGTCGTATTGCTTTCCATTTCTTCTTGCTTTTTGTCATTGTCGCCAATGTACTGCTCTAGTTTGGTTTTAATAGCAGTATCACCTAGTATAACGTTGCGTAATATCGAGTCCATTTGTTGCGTCCAGTGTGAGTTCATCTTTTTTAAATAATCTTTCTGTTTCTTCCATTGTCTATCTACATGCTCGTGCAACCGTGTCAATTGCTTATTCTGTTGTACGCCGATTACCTGAAACGATTCCTGCATTTCATCACGTATCTTTTGTTCACGTTCTCCCAAAAATTCTGTCATGCTCTCCATGTGCACCCGCAACCGTGCAGAAAGTAAATCTTTGAGTTTATCTATTAAACCAGTAACACGATCTATTCTTTCTTCTTGTTCTTTGATGATTCGTTCATAATCGATATCGCGTTGCTTGAATCGTTTTATCTTTCGTTTAAAATATTCTTTTTCTTCTTCTGACGAGATTTCATACTGCGCCATTTTAACAGTATTTTGTTTCACATTTACGATGTTTCGGTTTGTGGTTTCTTCCAGTTGTTTTAGACGTGCTAAGATGTTTTGTATGAATCGGTCGTAGGTCTGAACGTTCAAAGATGCATTGTCACTCATTGTAAGGAGAATAAGCGCCAAACAAGCGTCTGTGTTGAAGAAAAGCTGCTTCATACGAGCTCTGTTCAAGACGAAGCACTATGCTTTATTCAGTTCTTGCTCTTACAAGAACGCCCTTGAGATTGTCAAGTGACAGTTCCTGTACATCCAACGTAGTAGTACTTCTAAGATATATTTTAACTGTATTGGTGCTCTCCATGCATAATGCTTCTATCTGCTCAGCAAAACCAGCATATTCGTTTTTGAATAGATTTACATCTAATGGTTCGCAATTCGCTAGAGCAATCTCTATGGTAACTGGCGTTGTTTTTTTAACAGTTACTTGACTCCATGGCCACACTAACAAGAAGTTACCATTTGATTTCAATATAGTTGGTTGCAAATACAAAGGTACTTGATTACAGTCAATTTGTATGTTGTTTTGTCTTTCTTTCAAGCCCTTGAGCGCATGTGTCAGTATAACTATATCATCTTTGTTCAATGTATGACCAGCAAGATCAATGTGCTTATATACAGACAAGTGTAGATAATGTTTTGGCGAATTGCAAACTATTATCCATAGCTCTCCTCCTTGCGCTAGTCGTCTCGCCGCTGACATTTCATTTTTATATCCACCATCTCCACTTTCATCTTGCAAACGAAGATTATTTCCAAAATCTACTACTAATACTACGATATTTCCGTGTCCCTTCATATCATAAAAATTTGTTTCTTTTCCAACCGAAATGTGTGAAATCTGCGCATCTGTTAATTGTCTACTAACAATGTCACGAAGGTAGTCGTCGCATCTTTTGCTGCAAACGATAAGTCCTCCTGTTTGTTCACGTTTAGCTTCTCTGCCAAACAACCAGTTAAAAAACATAGTATCAAATATAGCTGGTTGAAAAAAAATTCTTTTATCGTGCATAGATTCTAAAGTGGAACATGCTCATTCCCCAATCATAAGACTAAAAGTTAGTTACTCTAAATTGCACTTACTCGTCCTTGTCTAAGTTGGCATTTGACGTGTCTGCCTGCACCGTGTACATCTAAAACAACCAACCCTTCGTGCCCATCAGAGTAGTTTTTAATTGTTTTCCATGTTTGACCATCGTCTGATGTTTGTATGTCAAATACATGACCGTATGCTACTTCAAAAACTATTTCAACACGATGTATTTCGAACTTTTCTTGTAAGTCAACAGCGATCCATGCTGTACGTGGTGGATGACCACTCCATCTTGTATCATCTAGTCCATCAAACGCTTTATCTGATGTACCGATTTTCGATGTTACAGAAACAACAGCAGGGAAGGTGCCTGAACAGGTACTTGGCTTTTTGTGAGCTATTTCGAATCCATCCTTGTTGTTACTCTCTTCAATGATTCTCTTTGCGATGCTGTCGAATGTATGATTTACTTGTCTTACAGTGCGAAGTGGACAGTTATGAATGTAAGAGAGAATCAATTCTAAAACATCTTCTGATACAAAACCTGGAAACTGCATTTCTCCTACCGGTGTACTCTCTACACTATTCGCCTCTGTTACAGATGTTTTGACTCCGTTGTTTGTTCCATCTTGTACGGCAAACCAGTTTATTTCTTCAACGCGAATATGATTTTGATTTTGAATATTGGTAATACCTACTGGATGTTTTGTTCCTCTTCCCTCAATATCGCGTTTAGATTGTTCGTCCATCGTGGTATTTGTGCTTGTTTTTGTTCGGAAACATCACTTCTTACAACCACACAACCGTTACAGCAAAAACGCGGCAACAAACATGTCAAACACAGAAGGTCACAAACTAGTAATTTTACATACCATCGTTAATATTTTAGCTTGTCAAGAAACTTTCACAAAATGCTTACCTACCAGTGCGTTCCTCTGAGCATGCTGCAGGATATGATCTTGCATCAGCAGCAGATACACATATACCAAAACATGGCAAACATCTAGTACCTACAGACTTAGCACTCGCAATTCCACATGGATACTACGGACGTGTTGCACCGCGCTCTGGTTTGGCATACAAGAATTTCATAGATGTCGGCGCTGGTGTAATAGATTCAGATTACCGTGGTCCATTAGGTGTCTACTATTCAACCACTCTGATGTAGATTTCCAAATCAAAAAGGGAGACCGTATTGCCCAATTGATTTTAGAAAAGATCATTCTTCCACCAGTTGTAGAGGTTGAAGGTGGTTTAGATGTAACAGCTCGTCAAGAGGGTGGATTTGGTTCCACTGGTGTAAGCTCGCCACAGTAAATACAAATAATTCATTGAAGTTATTGTAATTCTTAGCGCATAACCAGTCAACTTGAAATAAGCTTATCCAGCCGTTATTATTACACGCTCATCGTTGCTCTTTACCCATGGATGACTCAACAAGCATTGACGAGGAGGTTCGGCAATATTGACGCGATAAACTTACACGATAGATCGATTGTATGAGAAACATTGTTGAATGTTTAGCTGCGTCTGTGGATTCCATTAACAGGTTCGCTTACTCGCTAGCAAAAGCTGCTGGAGGATATAGTGAAGATGAAGACGACATTTACGAAGAACTAGAACGAAATTCTCCAAATGGGCCAAAGAAGAATTACAATCAAATTTTTAAAGCAGATATACTGAAAAATGTGGATCAGTGCTTGGAGTGTTTCCAATTAGCAGTCACATTACTTGCAAGGTACGTTTTTGTAAGTAGTATTTGTAACAAATGACAGTGATACGTTCCCAGCGAGAATCAGAACACTAGTGTTTGAAAATAACCCAGAGTTTGTACATGCGCTACTTGATTTTGTCGCGATACCACGACCACCCAACAACGAAGAATTATTCAACGCGAAAAATGCAGAAATGATTCTCACACTAAGAATATATGCGATAAAGACACTCACAAAATTTATCTCGATATGCTCGTACGAATCAGCGAACACATTCGAAGAACAAGAGTACGTGCACTAAATAGTCACTAACAAATGATAGAGAAGAGGCGAAAGAGATTATGAAGTTTTGTGCTGAAAGTGTAGTAGAAGGGCAAGGCTTGGAAATATTATTGGGAGCGTTAGAAAACCAAGAAGAGGAGGAACCACTACGATTGGCTATTACCGAAGCGTTATTCTTCTTTGTAGTGAAAAATGAAATGGGCAGACTCGCAATTGCACTCATAGCAAAACATGGACTCGCAGTGATCATCAAGTGTTTGAATTTTGAATCGTCACCTGCTATTAGAAGTTACTATTGCGCAATTCTAAGAGAATTTGCTTCCTCGTATCCAGAAGAGTTACTCAAAGAAGGAGTGCTTAATATCACTTGCAAACTAATGAACATTGATCCATCACCACAAGTGCGAGCTCTATGCGCAGAAATTTTGGAAGTCATATTCAGAAATGACGTAAAAGCGATGCAATTCGTAGATGGACAGTCGGCAAATAACCAAATCGATTTAGCAACGGTACTAAGTAACAGACTCATGAAAGATGAAAGCAGAGAAGTTTTGGAAGCAACATGCAAACTTTTAGAAACACTCTTTTGCTTGCAACACAAACGATTCCAAGTTAATTTTATACACATAGGAGGATGGCGAGCGTTTATAAGATGGTAAGAAATATTGAATCGATTCTCATCAATAGTTTGAAAAATTGTAGCGTTAGACCTGCTGCGTTAGCACTACGTGCGCTTCGATACTTGATACAAAGTGCAGATCACAGTGAACAACTAGGACTCAAAATTATCACTCATTTTCCATCGTTATCGGTACTACTCAAAGCGGCACTCGAACAAGATTCTAAAAAAGGATCCATTGCTCACAAATTACTCAAAGTCGAATTAGCACTCTGTTTGGGTTTAATTTTCGCACAAAGTCCAGAATGTAGAAGACACGTTCATCAAGAGTTGAAAGCATTTCCACTATGGATGTCTACACTACGCGCAGCGTTACTCAAACATTTATCATTTGCAGAATTGGAATATTTCGCCGATGTCGTACTAGTTGATTCAACAGGAGTAAATTTGGTACAAAATATCAACACTTCGGATTTGTCAACAAAACAAGCGATACAAAATTTATTTAACAAACAAGAACGAAGAGCACAAGAAGATTTTGAAAATGAAATACCTGATCGTTCAAAAACAAGTAAAGCGTTACCAGAAACAAGAACAGAAACAGCACTAGGAAAGATCAAATCATTCGTACTTAGTTTTGCGATTCATTTGACATTATCACCAAAAGAATCCGATCAAACACCGGTGAATGGAGAAGAAGGCAAACCTGCATTTGTAGAAGAGCATGAAGAAGAATCTGGCGGAATGAGTGGTATCGTTTCACAATTGAAAGATGTGAGTTTTTCCGAAAAGGCAAATCAGATACAACCTAACAAACCGCATCGACCGAGTAAACCTAGTGATAATGTATCTGGTGCTGATGATCGATCGGAGAAACAATTATCAATAGAGGAGAAACTTCGACAAAAACAAGAGGAAATCCGTGAACTTGAAAGAATGTTAAAACAAGAATCGAGTGAAACTAGTGATGATAAAAGTCGACAAAAAAGAGCACAACAATTACTACAGGGAACAAAATCTCCAGAATCATTATTTGATGATGATATTTCGGATATTAGTTCTTTTGATGAACCCATTGAACGACCAAGTGAAAACCGTCCACAATTCCCAGATCGTTTCGATGATGCACATCCTATCGGAAGTCAACATTACATCAAAGAAGATAATACAGAATCACAAACAGAACATACATTCTTTGGGAACTATGGAACTACTTTCGATCAACAGTTGATCAAGTCAACACCATGTGATGTGAGGACGTTACCTAAACCTACTCCGTTACCGCAACGACCTGTTAGTGCTGCTCCAATGACACCTTCTTCAGGTCATAATTCAAGTCAACAAGGAATGGCCATCGCTACGGCTCACAAGAAGAAATTAATGAATCAAATGTCACTACAAACACGTTCATTTAGAAATGCGTTATCTATTTGTAAACGGTATGGACAATGGTATGTAGATCCCAATGTAAGAAAGAGAAAAGAATTTAATGTGAAAACGACCAATCAAGCGATACAGAACCATTCTCCGCCAAAGAAAAATCCAATGCAACAATTATTAAAAAATTATGTACCGACTGGTGACGGTCTAGTGATGAGAAAATCAACAAGTACAGCTGCTACACCTGATACAGCTTCTCCGCAAAAATTACAAAAGAGTTGGACCG
>JAESGV010000767.1_pt1 | contig 13838 bp, 12 predicted proteins | sample 9269781 | NCBI WGS metagenome assembly JAESGV01 (sample SAMN15741586, study PRJNA653496) | algae metagenome | isolation source: Tildeniella torsiva UHER 1998/13D and co-occurring heterotrophs from... | place: Slovakia: Slovak Paradise National Park, Hrabusice, Kosice Region | collected 2000-01-01 | reverse complement strand
AAGTACCTTTGCAACAGTATTTCCGAGTAACTCTATGCATTCGGTTGTATTTGAAATATAAAAGGTATGGTAACCCATAGAATTTTCTGCACCATCTTCGTAACCTTCTGGTAAGAAGTGTTTGACGAAACCAATGTTATTTGCGGCGATAAAATGTTTTTGGTTGTTTGTGATGAGATACGCCTTAAAGTTAATAAGAGCAAAAATGCTTACCAATACAAATAAAAATACTGCAATCATAACGTCAAACAAGAGTTTAACAGGAATTCTGCGGTATGAGAACAAGAGCGTGAGTGGACCGATCTTCAAACGCTCTTCTTCAGTCTTGGGTAGTTCTGGTCTGATTATCTTCATCGCTGCCGATGCTCGTTGAATAAGTTTACTGTTGTTTCGCTTCATTAGACCAAAGTTAGAGGCGATTGGTTCTTCGTCTTCTTCGTTTGGTTGCAGTGGATGCGATATTTCATCGTTCGTTCTCAGTTCAATTTCTGCATCTGTGAACTGAACGAAATTTGTGTTAGGTTCTTCGTCTTGGTCCGACATTTTGCAATTTTGTTGTCAGTAAGTCAACTTAACGTTGACAGGTCAAAAGTGGCATTTCTCCACAGCAGCAAAACACGAGTTTTTTGTTATTCATTGCTACTGGTGACCACAAGCAAAGCCTTAATTATTATACAATGTTAATTGTAGTTCATTTTACGAACAAAATGCAATGCATACTTTTTTGAAAGATATGGTTACCACAACTAAACGTGGATTTTGCTTTGGTGTTTGTTGATAGATGATGATTGTAGCAATGTCAAGTTTCAAGTTTACAAGATATGACGTAGACATGTAAAATCGCGCTTAGATGCAAAAGACAAAAACAAAACTGATCACCCCAATAACTTGCTGCCATCACAACAAAAAAAAACGATGCAACACCTAGTACTGTCCTACAAGACTTCCACAGACAACAAACTACACATACCACCGACGTTAGGATCATCATCATTTCTCCAACACCTGTCCTCATCGCGGGCTGCTAGCAACCGACAAAGATCACCGGAGATAGTTGTTGGAAACCGTGGACCATTTTAAAAACCTCCGAACATGTAAATACTACTGTACAAAGTGTAAACATTAAAACCCAACATATAATAATACATTATTTATTTAAGTTCTTCTCCGGTCTTACGTAAACCACCACGAGCGTTAAGAATTTGATTAAGAGAAACTCCCATAGGTCCCATGCCTATACCACCCTTTGGAATTTTTGGTGCACCAGTTGGTGGAGGTGGAGGACCTCCTGTTGGTGGACCTGGTGGCGGTGGTGGAGCGCCAGATTGTTTTGAATTGTCTGTGCTTGATGTTTTTCTCCATAGATCGTCATGAGAGCGTTTTTCCAAGTTTTCGAAGTCGCCTTGTGGAATATCGATTTCTGCAACTTGTTTAGTTGCTTCTTCTACTTTCGCGAGTTCATCATGACTGAAGAATTTTGATTCTGTAACGCGAGAACGTTTAGGAGCAGGTCTTTTGCGTTCTAATGTCAAGATTTTTCGTTCTGTTGCTTTTCTAGCAGAGTTTAAACGATCTCCAATAGCTCCTGTTGGTGCTTCCAACTCGATTTTTTCGATATTTTCTTTTTCAACATATACTGGCTTTGCTTCTTGTTCTCTTGGTTGTAACTTTACAGTCGGTATCTTGACTGGTGTTTTTGCTGGTTGTTGAACAGCAACAGATTTTGTTATTGATGATTTTGGTGTATCAACTGGCTCTAGAGCCTGTACTGGTGCGACAGATACAGGAACTATCGTTTGTGGTGGCGGTGATGGCGCACTTTCTGCAACAATTGCTGGTTTCGCTTCTTCTGATCCAGAAAACAGTTTAACAAAAAAGCTGAGTATTATGGCCACGAAATATGCCAACTTCGCACTACAAAGTTAGCTTGCGATGGTTCCTCTTACCTCCAAGTTTCATCTGCCATTATTTGTTTGGTGTAGTTGTTTGAAATTTGACAGGTCCTTGTAAACAGTGACACTGGCAGAAGTGATTGTTTCAGAATAGCTAAAGCTGATTTGGTGCTGCGTACTTTCAGCTGCGTATTAATCCGACTTGGAGGCCTTGTAACTGGCCAACCTATTATTTGTTTGGCCTGTCAAAATGGACAGAAACAGTCGTCTACTCGATGGTGACGAGGTAACAGAGCCAGGAGCCTTTTATCAAGCACCACCAAGAAAAGCAGACCGCTCCAAACAAATTATTACTGCTCTATTCGTCGCATTCATTGTTATTGTTGTGTTAGGAGCAATAGGTACAGTAATAGCAACTGTAATTGTGCAATATACAAGAAACAGGCCTGTCGTAACCTCAAACGAGTACGACTACATCATAGTTGGAGCAGGAGCTGCTGGTTGTGTACTTGCAGCGCGATTAACTGAAAATCCAAACGTCCGTGTACTACTGCTGGAAGCAGGAGGACCGTCACAAATCTCAACTGGTGGTACCGACTATGCTAGGTATGTAACATAATATTTGTTCTCATAAAATAGTGTTTCCATGAGACGCGACCACGAAAGGCAACGTTACTACTACTCGCCAATCACCAGAGTAGATGTACCTCTTCTATGGGTTACTATTCCATGGAACGATGGTTTGGGATACAACTGGCCAGGACTTTCCGAAAGAGCTACACTGGGCAGAGCACTAGGAGGAGGGTCTGCAGTGAACGCCATGATTGTAAGTTATTGGAGACCCGTTCTAATAATTATAGTATGTTCGTGGTATTCCACAAGACTTTAAATCGTGGGGACTCAAATATTGGAGTTGGGAGGATGTACTTCCCTTGTACATGAAATCCGAAAACAACACTGGTGTAGACACCAAAAATGACGCTACATACCACTCCAGGTCTGGTCCTATGCACATTGACGACAGAAGATACGAGGATTTCCCAGGAAAACTATTTGTCGAAAGTTGCTGGAATAGAGGTCACGGTAACAATCCTGACTTTAACGGTGCTGCCAGAGATGGTTGTGGATTCTATCAATTCAACAATTTCGAAGGTATTCGTGATAGCACCGCTTCTGCGTTTTTGGCACCTGCCATGAAACGTCCAAACTTGTTCGTAAGAACATACTCTGCTGCAACAAAAATCAATTTTGATGGTGACCGTGCATCAGGTGTCAATTTTGTACGTGTGAATCCACTTCCACCTTTGTATAACACAAACGCTGAAATGCAAACAGCAATTGCCAAGAAGGAAGTCATTGTCGCCGCAGGAGCAATCCATTCACCAAAATTACTCTTACTTTCTGGTATCGGACCAGCCGATGAGTTGAAACAAGTCAATATTCCAGTGAAAAAGGATTTACCAGGAGTCGGAAAGAATCTTCACGATCATTCCATGACTTGGGTCGAATGGTTCTTTGATGATGTTTTCTACCCAAGTGCGTACACTATTTCAAAACATTTGGATGCTTATGCCTGGAATAGAAATGGTATTTTCGCATGGTCAGGATTAGGTGGTGGAGGGTTCATCAAAACGAAACCTGAAATGGATAGACCTGATGTACAATTCACGTGCTTCCCAAAGGATTTACAATCCGAAATTGATCAAGATACCGTTGCTGTCAATACTACTAGAAAAGCAGCAATGGTTGTCACTATTACGCTAGATACTCCAAAAACGAAAGGTTATGTATCATTAGCCAGTGATGACTACAAAGCCGATCCAATACTCGGTGATACTCTTGAACAACAATTCAGAGCGGGAACTAATCATCCTGATGATATGGCAAGTTTAGTAGCCGGTATCAATGCGCTAAGAAATATCAAAAACACTCCACCAATGTCCACTAGAGTAGGTGCCGAAATGAACCCTGGTTCACAAGTTAATTCCACTGCCGATGTTGAAGATTGGATTCGTAAGAATATTAAACGTACGGATCATTGGGTCGGTTCATGTAAAATGGGTAACGATGCTGATCCAATGGCTGTTGTTGATGAAAGATTACGCGTACGAGGATTGAAAGGTTTGCGTGTTGTTGATGGTTCAATCATGCCACAAATTAATCATGGTAATACTCACGCCACGTGTATTATGATTGGTGAAGCAGGTGCCAAGTTCATCAAAGAAGATAACAATACATAAAGCTATGTATTTTTGCGCTCACCAACGTTCTTTTTTGCGCTCTTGTTACAAATGGGCAACAAGTGCGTAAATACCGATTTTGTTCAAGTAAAAAAGATTGAGAAGCTTGATGTTGTAGAGAAAACCAAACCACAAGTTGCAATTGAAAAGAATGCAACGATAATTGCATCTGAACCGAAAAAAGAGATTGAACAAAACGTTGTACTACTAAAGCCACCGCCAAAAGAACCAGAAAAACAAGCACCAAAAACTCCTACAGCGGTATTACCTCCATCGAATACATCAATTCCCGATTTTGATGCTATCAACACTACCGAAAAGACAACACTCGCAATTCACGAAGTATTCGCAATAGCAAATGATCATGGGAATAAGAAAGAATATGAACAAGGATGGCAAGTATTACGCGTTGGTATCAACACGTACCCGAACACAGAAGGATTGTACAACGTCGCATCGTACTTTTTGCGTGAATCAAAGCAATCCGAACTTGCGTCGGCATTAAGTAATGCATCGGTCAAGAAGTGGCCAGAATCGGATGAATCAAAAGCTAATCTTGCTTTTTCATTGAATGCACTCGCGTGGGAAATATTAGAAAATCCAAGTGTTCCAGTATCGAGTGCAAAATATGATCCATTGTCATTAGCCATAAAGGCAGATTCGCTAATCGATAATGAATGGATAGTGAATTTGTGTGGACATTCTCTCACTATTCACAAACGATACAAGGAGGCCATTTCAAAATATAGAGAAGGAATAGCTAAATGGCCAGGAAATGAACAACTACAAGGAAATCTAGGAGCCGCATATTGGAAACTTTTAAACAATGCGACAACAGAAGAAGATTTCTTATGGATACAAAACTCGTTAGAAACAGAACTAAACTCGACAATTGAAAAAGTTCGAAATACTGCTAAAGATGTTCACCAATCGTGGTACTTTAAATTCGCCGAGTTTTTCCTCAAACAAAAAAAGTGGAAAGAAGCACAAGATGTCATAGAACAAGGTCAGAAAAAGTACGACGTAGAAGGCTATTACACAAGAGTAAATTGGTATTTAAGAGAACAACAAAAGAACGAAGAAGCGTGGATGCATGCACAAGAGTATTTGAGCAAATATCCTAATACAAAAGAGGCGAGAGAATCAGCTCAATGGAGCGCAAATGCATATGCATGGGAAAATCTTAACATGAAGAAAGAAGAAGTAAAATGCAATCCATTAGATATTGCACTATTTCTAAAAGAACGAGATATTGGTCAAGAGAACGAATGGATCGTGAATATGCATGGATACTCGTTATACTTTAACGGCAAGTACGATGAGTCAATAATACTTTTTAAGCTAGAGATCAAGAATCATCCAACTTGTCAACCACTCCGAACTAATTTAGTATCCAACTACAACGCAATAGCAACAGAGATACAGAACAGTCCTACACAAGAAAAGTATGAATCGTTCATCAAGCGAGTCGAAAGTGATCGTAACGAATTGAGCGAGTATCCAACACTCGTTGATTCATTGAATGATGTTATTCGTTACGCAAGTGGAGCATTTGTTACGCATTTTGCAAATCTAAGAATGTTCAACGAGGCTGAACAATTAGCAAAACGCAATATTGAAAAGTATCCACAACATGCTTATTTGTGGGAGCAACGTGCGTGGGTGTTGCGAGAACTACAAAGAAATAAAGAATCTCTAGCACTATGTCGAGAAGCGCTAAAGTTGTACCCGAACGAGCAAACCCTGCGAAGTGCTATGGCTTGGGCAAGTAACAACGTTGTACGGGATGCGTTAGACCAACGAGGGCTAAAGAAAGGTTGTGCTACTCAAGATGATATAGATATTATCGATGAAGCAATATCGATGTTGGATGACCCTCACATAAGAGCTACTCGTGCACTTTGTTATTTGTTGTTTGATTGTGCTCAAGAAAGCATCGAGTTGTATAAAGAGAACATACGGTTAACACCGAATAGAGTTCCCAAAGAAAGATATACTGTGGGCATTTGAAGAGACGAAGAACCATGCATATACTTCTGGTCTTTTCGAAGACTATGAACCGTTATACTTACACAATTTCAAACAATTTGAGAATGAAGCAAGATTCTTGAATGCAACAGGAATGTTTTATAGTCAATGGAGAGTTTATCGTATTTCTAAAGGCCAAACTGATGGTAACAAAGAGATGGAAGAAAAAGAGAATAAATATCTTAGACGAGCGATGGATATATTTGAAGAGCAGAACCCTGACCGACCACATCTCAAAGATATTCCATTCCCACTAAAAGGTACTGTTGTTGTTTTATCAGAGCGCGATGGAGGTGGAACACACTCTGGATTCGGGAAGTATGCATACGACTTTGTAAACGTTGATGAAAAGACACATAGTGGGTGCTACACAGGAGCAAGCTACAAAACGATACACGAGATAGTAGGATATGGGAAACCAATCTATGCAGTGACAGATGGCGTTGTTAAGCAGGTAGTGGATGACAAAGAGGACCAACCAATGAGTGTAGCAGGATTTGAAGCAAATGTAGTCATCGTACAGATGGAGGGCGGAATAGAAGTGAATTATATTCATAACCAACCAAATTCTGCAAAAGTAAAAGTTGGTGATCAGGTGAAGAAGGGTATGCACTTGGCAAATGTTGGAAACACTGGTTACTCACTTGGTGTACACCTTCACTTTGGGATAACGTTAGGTACGGCAACGATACCATTTTTGTTTGCACCACTGCGTGTATTGAGAAAAGCTACGGGTATAGAAGAGGTCACTATAGAGCCTTTGAAGGTTGGAGACATCATTTTTAATCCATAAACTAGTTATGAACTCGCAAGACGTCCAACTCTTTGAGCATTTTGATAGTTCTATCAGTTATTGGCGCACCTTGAATAGTAATCGGTCCAATAACTTCGCGCTCAAGAATAGTACAAACTTCTCTACGGAATCTATCTATATCCCAGGTCTTGGATATTATTAACAGTTCACGCCCCTCGGTGTTTCTGGTTGTCTTGAGCGCATCGGATACAATTACGATTCTTATGTCACTTGCGTATAGTTTTGTTTTTTCTGAGTTTATGTAAGAAACATAACGGCGTACTTACTTTTTGGATGATTTTCTTCGGATTCTTTAGTCTTTCTCTTTTTGGATCCAAATGTCGTGGTTGATGTATCTGGTGAAAAATCGGTATCAGTATTTTGCACTAATTTTTGAAGCACCTCAATCCTCTGATCAAATTGATCAGAGTAAATCTTTTCTGCTAGATTGTAGTTTTTCTCTCCCAAAAAGTGTCTCATGTGCGTTGCGTTAAAGAAAACTACCTGAACATTTTCAGGGACCTGAATCAAGCTTTTTGCATCCAATGTCGAGATGGCAGTCGTAGAACAATATTCCTGTTCAATGTCAATACAGTATTCTTCAGAATTGATTGAAAGAGTCTCTTGCTTCTGCTTCATTTTATCATTCGTTTCTGCCTTTTTGGTAAGATTATAGTAATCTCCTTCGATGATTATGCCGGCTGGATAGATTTCATCATTTTCAAAATGTAATAGATACTTACTAACAATGCAGTAGGTTCCAGAATTTAAAGTTTGGAATCCACTCTTAGGAAGGAATTGCTTCAATGTGGGATCAATATGGGAAGACATCATACATAACACGTAAGTCATATCCGATTTGTCAAACTTGGCACCACACTTATCGATCTCTTCTTGAATGAGTGACGGTTGCAGCATTTGAGCGCCAGTGAAAGAACAAACTAATCTAGTCTTCTTAAGATTCACATACACAGCGCTGCTAGAGTGCTCTCTCGGATTGGTGAGTACGTTTCGTGGTTGTGTAGAGAGAAATTGCAGTAGTTCTGCCACATGTGATGCTTTGTTTACAGAATACTTTGCGTTCAATTTGATTTCTGTCACTGAGAGAGTCACAACTTTTTCATCAGCCGCCTCAGTGCCAGCAAGAATCGGAAGTATATCTTTCCACGTATTTCCCACACGACACGACAGCTCACGTAACTTGCAAACTCCAAGAAACTCCAGTAGCTCACCTTTACTGATAGTATCTTTGCCGAAGAGAATGCCAGTTGAAGCTAGATAGTTGAACCGGAAGTCATCAGCGCAAATGTTTTTGGCGATAAGCGAAAATATGTAGTTACTTCTGACAATAGAAGCTTTTTGTGCGCTCCCCTGATAGTACACTGGCAACATTGGAAGTGTTTCAGCGTAACACCTGGGAATCCCGTCAATATTTAACGTTGCAGTCATATCAAAGGTTTCGTCACGCAATGCCAACAGGACAAAGAATAGACTTAGGTTCTTAACTACTTGGTCAGGAACATTTCTCTCTTCTAGTTGAGAGCTTTTTTGGTAATATTCGAATGCAGCTGACAATATACGTGGCATCAGTTCTAAAAGGAATACTTTCATGACGTTGTTGTCTATCGACAGTTGTGATGAGCGTAATTCTAGTGCATTGTCCAAGTGCGAAAGAGCAACCAACACATACTCGATCAGTCTTGGTAGACCACCTTTCTGTTAGATGTAGTAAAAAAAATATACCTGTCTGAACCGTTAGTTGTTCTACAAAGCTGTCGATATCTTCAATTTTAAGATAATTAAGTATGTTAACAAAGTCTTGAACTATAGCCAATACATTTTCTCGTTTTAGTTGTTCCAGCATGATCCACGAGCGGGCTGTTGGGCTCTCATTGACATTCAACTATATTGTCAGGTTGTTGTACAAATAACGTACAAGTGGTATTCCAGTTCCTCTTCCAGACAGAATTATTGATATTCTGAGACCATAATCGGCTGCTGACTCTTCAAGATTTGTACATGCATGGAGCAATACCGAAGTTCTTGAAGGCGCGTGAGTAACTTCATCGATGTGTAAAACAATACAACGGTAAGGTAGAGCTTGCACAATCAAATGAAAAAGAGCGCTAGGAGATGCGTCCGAGAAGGCTTTGTCGGCTAACCCACACTTCACTACTATCTCCATTAGAAGAGCAGAGTACAACGCTTCAACGGTTCTATTCCGTGCGAATGGTGTGGGAATTCCTATGTACGTTGCATTTTTGTATTGGGTAAGCGTATCGAGCGTGAAATCCAAGTCCTCTTTATCATTAAATCCTTGCATGATAGCATGCTTATAAACTAACTGCCAAATCTCTTCAAATCGGGTGTTCAACTGCGTAATGAGTTCTATGCAAAAACGTGTTTTGCCAGCGCCATATAATTGATCAAGAAAGTGCATGGTCCTCTTTTTTCTGGTTTCCGTCTTGTTATTCGTTCTTAGCTCAAATTGGTTATGGACGAAGCCAAACCAAGTTAGGGCAGTATTTTCTAGCCTATCTTCATATTTCAACCGTCGCGGCAGGTTGTGCATTAGAACATCACTTGCAGGTTGTTGTGCAAATACATCTCGTATAGTATTCTCTGCGTCGTCTGCGTGTATTATTTGAATAGTTCGTTCTGAAGTTTCCGCCATCATCTAACTTACGAGTGTTTATTTACATGAATATTTCTGCGTCGTTACAACGTAATTTTAATAATTACACCATAACTCTATTAGTCGCAGTGTGGTTGATACAGCATCATTCATCCACTGTACAGATACCCACTCTGTTCTTGAATGGTAACTAGATCCACCAGTAAATAAATTTGGTGTAGGTAATCCCATCTCACTCAAAATTGCACCATCAGTACCACCTCGAATTGGTTTCCTCGCCAACGTGATATTCAAATCTTTTATCGCTTGGATAGCCAACTCTGATACAAGTGGATCTTTTTCCACATATTTCTTCATGTTTGCGTATCCTCCAAATTGATCAATCGATATCTTGCAATTGTATCTTGTTTCCAAACTAGATACTACAGTTTTTACTATATCTTGTTTGTGTTGGATTCCTTCGTCTGTAAAATCACGCAAAAGAACGACCATAGTGACTTTCTCGACGTTACCTTCTATGGAGTCAACATGAATGAAACCTTCATAATCTGATGTTGTTTCTGGTAACATTGTCGCAGGAATCGCGTCAACAAATTTGGATGCGATATGTACAGCATTGATCATGCTGCCTTTTGCTGTTCCTGGATGGCTATTTCTTCCACTCACTATGACCTTTAAATTGACAGCATTAAAGTTTTCGAATTCAAACTCTCCAATTGTACTGCCATCTAGAGTGTAGGCGGCTCTTGCTCCAAATGATGTAACGTTAAATAGGCGAACACCTTTTCCGATTTCTTCATCTGGTGTGAAAGCGATTCTTACATCTCCTCTTTTTGTGTCACTGGTGAGTGCTCTGCAAATAAAAGACATGATCTCTGCAACACCTGCTTTATCGTCCGCTGATAAAAGTGTGGTTCCATCAGACGTGACAATATCGTGTCCAATACAGTTTTTGATGTCTGGATGCGTCGTTGTTGTGATATTCACTCCGTTTAAAATGATATCGGCGCCTGTGTAATTTTTGTGAACAATTGGTGTGATATTAGTGTTTGGAGTATTGAAAAAAGAGTCATAGTGGGCAAGCAAGCCAATGACTGGTGCGCTTGCGACATTCCCTTTTAGTGTAGCAGTGAGAATTGCGTGTTCGTCAACGTGCACGTCATCTAAACCGAGGGTAATTAATTCTTGTTCTAATACTCTGACCATGTTCCACTGCGCTTTAGTTGATGGAACTGTTGTTGATTCAGGATCTGATGGTGAATCTATTTTCACATATCTATTAAACTTTAAACCTCCGCCTATGAGACATACCTCAAAAATTTATCAACTATTGGTTCTGCAAGTAGTTGCGACCGTGTTATCGCTTCGTTGCACTTGGCGCTACCTGTAATATCTGTGGTGCACTCCAAACAAAGCAACAGAGGTAGGGCCAACACCAGTACTATGACATGTTTGGTGTGCATTGTTGTAAAAACAGAGTTAAATGAAATTTGCAACACTATTGTATACAATTAGAATATATTGAGACTCTTGAGTACGACAAGAAGAATCGTAATGGCTGCAGCGATTCCCAATACAATAATCAAAATAAGACACATGACATTTCTGCCTTTCTTATCCAGGTTGTTCGCTGTTGTCAGGTTCTGGTTTCCTACTTGTACTTTCAAATGGGCATCTTCGATTTGTGTTTCGATAAGATCCAAATGTTCACCTTGTTCGTTCACCATGTAGTGTAGTTCTCTAAAAATTGTGTTGATATCAACAATTTGCGATTCAATGTTTTGGAAATCTTCCTCGCGTTCACGAATGATACTCTCATTGTGCTCGATTTCATTTCGTAGTGAATTCAACTCTTGTCTACAATTGTTAGTCTCTACTATTTAAACGCACTTTTTCACTTGTAGAACCAAACGGTCGCGTTCTGAGGGTTCATCATCAACAACTTCAAGTACTGAACTTTCTTTCATGGACCGTGACTCCTCTTTTGCTTTCAAGATGTTTAATTTTTCTTTCTTTGCTGTTTCTTCTGTTTGTGTTTTCACGCGATACATGCATTCTCTTACTTCATTTTTGAGTTTTTGTAGTTGTGTTTGGTATGCATCGTTCTGTACTGTAAACAACAGTGTAAATATAACTTACTTGACGCGCAAAAGCTTCGAATTGTTTCATACGTGACGGTATGGCTTTCAAATAGTCGTTAGTCTTTTCGAGTCTATCTTTTCTTTGCATGTTAGTTGTATGCTAAAAAGATAGTACAATTTATCTCTGAGCTCGTGCGTATCGTGTTTGGTTCCAAGTTTTGCTGTCATCTGTTGTACTTGGTTGATGTTATTGTGCGCCAAGCGAATGTTTTCCGCAATTTCGTCTCCAAGTGTCGACGCGTCTTCTGATGGTGGCGACTTCTTTTTGTTCGCTGCCTCGTTGAGCAAACCCTTTACATAATACTGGCTGTCTGTTTCGGTCTTTGTGTTATTGACCTTTTGTTGTTGCTTTTTCTTAACCGCCACGTGTGGTGTATCGTCTAAACCCAAGTCTATTACGTGGCTTTTTGCGTTGCCGTTCTCTTTCTCGTTAACATAATCTCGAAACGACATGTTCTTGTCTTGTTGCAAAAGGTTTGTTTGGAAGCAGTCAACTAAAAGACTTCTAGTCTCAGATAATAGATTCACCGCGTAACAACTGAACGACTCGTCTTTGTTCTACAGTTGTAGAACATGGTGTGACCAGTTCGTAGTTTGGTTACGAGAAAGCTACTGCTTACAAAGATGCAGCCAACCACGATGATCTGTTCACATTCTAAATAACACGTGCACATCAGCAATAGGACATGTCACAAGACACAGAGAACAATACTGACGTGCAAGTGGTCGACACCACTACTACCGAAACCGCAACCACGAGCCCAAGCAGCCGTGGTAAATCTAGCAGCAGAGGACGCGGTTATGGAAAGGGTACCACACGTCCGGAATCCGCAAAAAGTGGTGAAGAAAATGGCACAAAAACAGAAGAGAATGATAATACAAAAAACGAAGGTGGTGAAAAAAGACCAGCTTCTAGGCAAAAAAGAGATTCCGAACCAAGAAAATACGAATCAGTAGCAGAACTCGAAAAGAAGATTAGTGAACTAGTCGTAGTTCCCAAACCTGATGACTCTTCTCTAAACAAAAAGATTGAAGAGTTGACAAAAAAGATTGAGGACGCACAAGAACAATTGGCAAGAAAACGCGCCAAATTGGACGAACAAAACAAATCTGGACAAAAATTCGCTTCTAAAAGACAAGAACTATACGATAGAATCAACGAGCACTCTGAAAAGATCAAAGCAAAACATCGCGAAAAGGATAACGTCAATAATGCTATCGTACAATTGGAACAAGAGTATGATGAAGTTAAAAAGAAACTCGACACAATGCAAAAGGATTTATTATTCACAGAGGATGATAAAATCGATAAACGCATCAAAGACTTGGAAAACACATTGACAACTGAAACACACAACATTAAGACCGAGAAAGCATTAGTTGGTCAAATTGCCAAACTACGCAGAAGCAAGGAACAAATCAAAGACTTCCAAGGTATCAAGCAAAACATGAACACTATTCAAGACAAGATCAAGGAATATCGCGTTCAAATCAGACAAAAACAAGAAGAAGTTGATGCTGCCAAGAAGGAGAAGACTGTCGTCAAGGATGAACTAACAAAATTGAACGCACAAACAAACTCTGGCGATCGTAAGCAACTTCAAGACGACAGCACCAAATTGCGCAACCAAATCAAGGAACACTACAAGGCAATCGATGAAGCCAAGGACAGCGCACGTGAACAAGGTCGTGGCTACAAGAAATACGAAAAACAATTGAGTGACTTACGGTTCCGTCTAGACAAGCAAAAACAATTCGAGAGAAAGCAAAAGGATCGTGAAGAAAGACAAAAAGAACAACTTGTTCGCCAAAAAGAACGTGAAGAGTACGCCAAGCAATGGGAAGAATACAACGATCTCAAGAAACAAAATCCATATGAAGTTGAAATCGGCATGTGCGATGCCTTGATTGCATACTTGGAGAAACTTCAAAAGTCTACTGCCAACAAGTTGAAGAAGAAGGAGAGCTTAGGAGGTGACATTACATCCAAGCAACGCAACCAACCAAAGAAGAGTCAAGCGTTGACTATTAACCATCCAATTGACAAGTTCCAAGCATTTAGCACATTAGGTGTCGAGTTACCAACTACTATCACCAAGATTGATAACG
>JAESGV010000766.1_pt1 | contig 13844 bp, 13 predicted proteins | sample 9269781 | NCBI WGS metagenome assembly JAESGV01 (sample SAMN15741586, study PRJNA653496) | algae metagenome | isolation source: Tildeniella torsiva UHER 1998/13D and co-occurring heterotrophs from... | place: Slovakia: Slovak Paradise National Park, Hrabusice, Kosice Region | collected 2000-01-01 | reverse complement strand
ACCCACCACACCGGTGACTCCTTGGGATGAGCTCCCAACCGAACTACATCTTTCTATAATTTTATTTATGCATCCTCACGCGGCTTTACAGTTCTCTTGTGTCAACAAACTAATGAGCAAGTACTGTAACAAAATGTGGAAGAAACGCGTTTTATCCTTTTTTCCTCCTGAACAAAAAGAAATTTTAAAGAAAAAACGACCCCGTGCTAACGTTAAATCAATTAACTGGAAATTATTATTTTTTTACATCAATCCAGAGCAGTGTAAGGCCTAAGTTTGTATATTAACCTTCATAGGGCGAGTATGAACACTTTTTATGTTAACTAACAAATAGTTTGACGCGACACAAAAAGGAGAGTCCATACAAGTAGTCGACGAAAATGATACAGTGATAGAATCCAATTCGATAACGCCGTACGGAAAAATAGCGCGAATAAATAGGGAAGCAACCGGAGGTACGACAAACCATAGCATACGAGCACGAAAATCAATCAACCCGACTTGCCGAAAAATGTTTTATTATTTTGAAATACTAGTAGAGAGCCACACGACAATGAATATGTCGATAGGCATCTCGGACAAACACTTTAGACTAGATACTAATTTTTGTGGATATTGTGCAATAGATAAACCTGATTCGGTAACGTGGTCACTAAGCAGTGATGGGTTACTGCGGAATGGTAAGCAAACAAAAATCTCTTTTAATAAATACTAGGAAAAGGGTCTGAAGGTAATCCTACACGAACGGACCGATTTGCAACTGGTGATAGGATAGGCGTGTTAATTAATATTCGTGGCAATAAGGTTGTTTTTTATAAGAACGGCCACAAGGCGAGTCCAAAACACGAACTAGATTTAGTCGGTGTGTTACCCGAAGAATTATATTACCCAACAGTAACCATGTATCATGGCGAAGACCGTGTGCGATGGGTAGATGATATTTCCATCAACTTTAATGTTTTTTATAAACTCATCACCGAGGTGTCAGAAGATTTGAAAAAGGTGGCAAAAGAAAGGGTCATAAAAGCGGCACAACAAGCAAGCGACAAGGAAAAGAATGGAACATGTTGTATTCTATAAAGTTGTCGTTTGTCCCATAATCATACTCACAAAATGGAAATGACAGTCAACCAGTTGTTATTTCACTTTATCCTTTAATGATGCATAACCTTTATAAACATGCCTGTTTTGCTTCTGAGTCATGACGACACCCATATTACCAAGATCTCTGACACATGGTTTTTGCTGGGGTGCCTTGAAATTTTGTTGTACAGTTTTCATTTCAAATTGTCGAAGTGAGCATGCAAATAGAGGTTTAAAATTGGTTCTGTGCGTACCTAGTTTTGTGTTGAAAGGTCGCTCTAATTCAATACCGAACAATCTATTGTACAAGTATGATGATTCTTCATCCCAAGTTTGCATCTCGCACAAGTCTTCAAAGTCACTACAAAATCGTACTAGTACGTCCTCAGTCATAAATCCGTGGTACAATTCTGGATCTGTACCCATCTCCTCACCAAATACGTATGGTCTACCAGCTCCAAACAAACACGCAGTGATAGCTTCCTCTTTGTCTTTATGAACTACGATACCAAAAGCAACGCTGAATGAAGCACAAGTTGGTTTGTAGTCCAGTAAGCTGCACATCATGTATACGTATACGTCTTTAGCCGGCGACTGTTTGATGTTCAGTAACGCTTGAGCTAGCGACTTTGGACTATCGGACATCATTTGAGCTTGATGGATATGCTCCCGAAATGCATGTACATCTGACTCAGGTTTTAATGAAGTCATGAATAGAAACATCTCAGCAGTATCTAAACTAGCTACATCTTATAGAAAGTTAGCAATTATTCCAAATGGAACTTACTTGGTTGCTGAATGCAATTCTGTTTGTTCACTCGTTTTTGAACTAAGTGCTCAACAGCTTTGTTGTTTTTCCACATGTTAAATAACAGAGGCCACATACTTGGTGCATGTATTGGTTCCATGTTCGTTTCTTATTTGTTTTCGTGATGGAAAGCGAATTTCTTTATTTAGAAAAACAATATTTAGCTACGGAGATCGGCGCAAACTACGAACGGTCGATAGGGACTGTATCCCCGTCGTTCATTGTATTAGGAGAGAACAAAGTAGAAACACAAACGTCATGAGGTCTTCCCTGTGAAAAAAGGATTTGACCGTTATGCTGGTTGCCTTGTTCACGAATGATTTTAAAATGGTATCACGTGTTGGCAGTGCTGTGTTGTCGTTAGTGCGTCGAGTGCACGGACAAAGATGCATAATGAGGAGAACGAGGCACGAAATTGACGTATCAGATTGACAAGCACATCAGAGATGTTTCGTTCTGTTGCGCACAATCATAACGTTTGCTATGCGTGAACATGGTTCTCGCTGAATAAACGAGGCAAAAGGACGGGTTACATGCGCATGAGTAATGGATTATTTCGAATCTATTTCATGAAACGGAGGTCCTGGTTGCACCACAAGGTAGAAGCAAGATTGAACTTCAGTCATTTAGTAAATTGGTATACCTTTGTAATAGTTCGTGTAACACAAGCCCAAAAACGATGTCTTTCGCCACAGTAAAGTTCCCAAAACTTCCTAAGCAATGCACTTAAACGCAACACATCTCGCAGCAGCCGGTGTACTCGTAGCAGCAACAGACCCAACTACTAGAGAAATCTATTTTCTATTTGGCGTAAATAGCGCGAACAAACTCTGTCACTTCCACGGATGGAACGACATTAAGTCAGAAAAAGTGTCGTATATTGACGCATCGTTTTCAACAGCGGCACGCGAATACGCAGAAGAAAGCTTAGAGGTAGTAGGAACAGAAAAGACGATTTTATCTGCGTTAATAGATGGAGCGAGTATTCAAATAATGAACCAACCGAATTGTCAATGTTATATTGTTAACGCAGGAGAGATGGACCAAAGTATGAGACAAAATATCTTGATAGAGTATTCAAAACAAAGAAAGAATATTTCCCTATTACCACGCCAACGAGAAAATAAGTACCTTGTGTGGACAACAGCAAAAGAAATTCTAAGAGGAGCAAAGTGTGGAAGTAACGAAAAGATTAGCGTTAAGGTCATGAATGAACTAAACCAAGAAGGATATCTGAACATAAGGTCTTGGTTATGTGGATGGTTTGTTAGTATTTTGAGTACAAATTGTGAATTTTATAGATTATGCAACAATCCAGGAAAATTCAACTTCAATTTTAAGACCCTTTCACAATACGCACAATAAAATTATTTTACCAGAACGAAAAGGCTAGACTATTGGCAATTAGGTATTGGAAAAAGTGTACCAATATCATAGTGACATCCGATGGTTGTACGTTACAACTGGTCAACCAAACAAATCATGCCTTCTTTGATAGAAGGTTACCGCAGTAACAGGGTTCGGCAAACAGCTGAAGCTTACTTTGAAAGTCGCTTGTACTATACGATCACAATTGCGATCACATTAACGGCAGTGGGCGTCGCATACGCTGTACGACTACAAAATTCCAAAATTGAAACGTTGGACAAATGTTATAACGAAACACAAATTATACCAAACTGTTATGACCAACCACAATGTTACAATCAAACACTACTAGAAAACTGTTTTGGTGCAGCTGGCTACTATGGTCCAAACGCTCATGACATCACCGACATGCGAAAAGTATTCAAACAAGAGTGGATAACGTATGTAACGCTACTAATGATACTTGTAGTAGAGGTCATTATCCGATTTATTTCGACACCTAGCTGGGACGCAATTTACGACATGATCATACTCGGTATCGATTGTGGATGTACATTTGCAGCCATATTCGGTACAGATAGTTTCATTTACTTTGGAATCGCAGTACCACTTCGAATTGCACTATTCGTAGCCGATTTGGATGTTTTACAACCAGTGTTTTACAAACTGTCGCTAAACGTGCCAAAAATTATCTATTTGTTGCTCTTGTTTGGATCTATGATGTATTTTTTCGGAATGATAACATTCCTCTTGTTCAGTCAAGAAAACAATCCTGATTGTGAAGCTTGTGCACAATACTTTCCAGATTTACAAATGTCACTAATGACCATGTTTGAAGTGTCAACGTATCAGAATTGGGGTGACGTGATGAGATCTATGAGTAAAGAACCAAAGCTAAAGGGTGTATTTGTGCTGTTATATTTTGCATCCTTTGGCGTGTTAATGAATTTTGTTCTTTTTAACATTTTCACTGCTGTAGTTGTTGATGTAGTGCTTGGAGCTACAGAAGAATTTGTTCCAGATGGCGTTTCAAAATCATTTATTAATAGAGTATTTTTAGAAATGTGTGTTGAAGCATTTGAAGTGTTACTAAATGAAAAAGAACAAACTAGAATTCGTAACTCGAATGCTACTGGGTATACCAAACTGAGAGCAATTGCTAGTGCAGTGAAACAAGATATTGTAGATATTCCATTCAAGTTTCAACGATTTTTTGCTCGTTTCAAAAGTCAAGAAGCTGCAACTTTGGTGGAAATTCCACCTACACCAGCACAACGGCGAGAGGAAGAGCATGACTACTTGCTATCTGAAGCAGAGGAAGAGCAACCACTTCTTCATGAAGAATCGTCAACAAATACAGAAATTCTGAAAAACATCAAACAACTCATGATCATGGTACGTTCTCTTGACGAGCGTATGCAAAAAGATATAAATGAATTAAAGAAGATTAATTAGTAGCATGTATTGCAGCTCTTCTACCATACACGACACATTCTAGTAGCGAGTTTCCTGCTAATCTATTCTTTCCATGTAGACCACCAGTAACTTCTCCTGCTGCGTACAAATTTGGAATGACTTTTCCATCTGCACGTAATACTTGTCCATTGGTGTTGAAACTTACACCACCCATAGTGTAGTGAATAACAGGTGTGACTTGCATGACATGAATCATATCGTTAGCATCAAAACTTGTTGGGAATACATTTTTTCCAAATGGATCTTTCCTAATCTTGTCAACTGCGGCGTTGTACGTTTTCACACTTGTAAGTACGTCCGATGACGAAATAGCAAAATGTTTCGCCATGCTCACAAAATTATCAAAGGTCTGAACCAAACCCTTGCCACGATAAAAGTTTAATAACGTGTCGCTGAATTGTTCAGCCCCCCACTTGTTCAACACCATTAATGCAGTTCTATTTTCACAATGTTTTGTGATTGCATCGGTAACTTCATCACGACGACCTAACTCGTTCACAAAACGTTTTCCACGGCATAACAAAATTGCACCGTACGCACGCAAACTTTCTGCAGCCAAAAACAGTGTCTTTTGTTCTGGTTTTGTAGGATCGACTAATCCCGTTGGATGGACTTGTACTTGATTCATATCTACTAATGCTGCTCCGATTTTCTCTGCCGCTTTGAGTAGATCACCCGTTGCGAATGGACCATTTGTCGATGGATATTCTGAAAATTGAGGAGCGTGTTCTTGTAATAATCCTCCACGATCATTACCAAACCCACCACTTGTTAAAATGACAATATCTGCTTCGTATTTGGTATTGTTAAATTCTACTCCAGTAATTCGACCATCTTGTTCTAGTAGTGCAGTAACGCGCGTATTTGTTAAAATTTCAATCGATCGATTTTTCACAGCTTGTATGAGTGTTTGTGTGATCGACATTCCAACGTTACGTAACACGCCAGTAGGTGGATCATCACGATGAGTTCTTGGTTGGCTATGTCCTCCGCATTGACTCACTAGTGATAAATTCAATCCTTGTTTCTCCAAAAAATAAAAAGCAGCAGTTGACTCTCGTACCAATGTTTGTAACAACTCGTTTGACTTGTTTTTTGGCGTTTTGGCAGATTTGATCGAATCTTCATAGAATTCATCGTAGGTGTCGTTGATTTGTTTCGAGAGTTGTGTCCATGTATGCATTGCGTTCATTCCAGAAGTTGCTTTTGCGCTGTTTCCGCCTAGTCGAGGTTCCTTGTCCAAAATGACTACCTTTGCTCCGCGATCATGTGCTTCTATGGCTGCGGAAAGTCCTGCTAGACCACCTCCAACGATCAGGATACGAGCTTGAGGAGGGACAGTGGTATGGTTCTTGATATACTCGATAGACGTTATCAAGTACTTGTCAAAGATTCCAAAATGAGTCTCGTCGACTTGTTTCAAATTGCATTTCTCGCATACGCGACTCTTGGCGACAACTGCATGATTTTGTGGCAACTTGTCATATTTTGGTGCAATAGTTTCCAGTGAGAATGGATCAACAATTCCTTGCCTGAATGATTCTGCCATAGAGTTGTTAAAAATGGTTTTCCACGCTTCATCTTGTATCAATTCGTGAATACTTGCATCGCAAGTTAATAGACTTGTCCATGTTGGCCAATAGTCATACTCTCCAACTGTGAATCCCAATTGTGAAATGAAACGCCAAATAGAAGAACGAAGTCTTGGGTCGTATTGCGCACCGATTTCACATTCGTTTTGCGGATCTAGTAGTACGACAGATTCTGCCAAGTGTGCAATTTCAAACGCGTATTGCGAACCTCTTCCATATGCGATAACGGAAAACTTTTCGAGGTTCAATTCTTTCAATAACGATTTTGTGAACTCTTTTGTGTTTGTTAATCCGTAACCAGGTTGGTCTACGTGTATTATTCTTATTTGATTGGAACGTGCGTACGTTTCTTCGTTTGGATGTTTCCATTTTCTGCTTCCTGGGAACCAATCGTGAAAGAATAAAATAGGATAGGATCTTGTACTACCTATTGTTTCGTACGAAATGTTTCCGTGTTTCGTGGTGATTGTTGGGATAATTATTGGCGCTTCTTCACCAGTTTTTATTCGTGTTGCATTTGATCGTTGTAGAAATTGTCTCGTTGTGATTGGCGCACTGTACTCGATAAAATACCAAAAATTAAATATTAGGATACATGATAGCGTTACAGATACAAGTAGCAGCCGCAGTAGGAACGAGACTGCGTGCATTGTAAATAAATAATTTTTAACAAGATGAGTATGAACGTTCAGCACACGATAAAGCAAAACATGGAGGAACTTCAATCGTACTTGTCTGATCTTAATACGTGGACGAACGATATGGAGAAAAAAGATAAAGAATTAATCAACAATAAGCAAACTAGCGTGAGAGTACGTGTGAATAAATCCAATTAACACGTGTAGAAGTTACCACCAGTACGTGGAACAGATAGTTTCGGAGAAGCATTATCACAACCTGTACAAGAAAAGAAAGAGAAACAACCACCGAAAAAAACAGAAGTAATTTTCGAGCAAGATACAAAGAAAGATAATGTTGACCAAGAATCTCTAGATCTAAAAGAAAAAGTACTTTTTGATCATTTTACTAACACAATAGGGAAATGAAGCGTTCAAAAAGAAAGATTTCCAAAAAGCGATAGATTGGTACACAAAAAGCTTACAAGTCAAAGAAGATGCTGTCGTGTATTGCAATAGAGCAACAACCTACTACAAACTAGGAAAGTTTTCCGATTCGGAGCGCGACGCAACAAAGTGTGTAACATTAAACCATGCATACGCTAAGGGATACGCTAGAAGAGGAGCAGCGAGAAGAGAGTTGAAGAATCTAGAAGGATCCATCGCTGATTTTGAAAAAGCGTTAACAGTAGCACCAAACACAAAAGAATACGAAAAAGAGTTGGAAACATCGAAAAAAGCGTTAGAAGAGGTGAAACGAGCGACGAGCAAACGAATGATTATCGAAGAAGTGGAAGAGGACACCAAACCAATCAAAATTGTCGAAGAAGAAGAGATCGAAGAGTTGATCACGCCACAAGCTTCGAAAATACAAGCGTCGCAACCTAAATCTGTTCCAAAGCAAGAATCTAAGCCAGTACCAAAACCAGAACCTGTTAAACAAGTTCCAAAGCAAGAACCAGTACGACAACCAACTGCAAAACATGTTTCGCAAGTACCTACACAACCACCAAAGACTTCATATGAATTTGAAAAGAATTTGAAGGGATTGAGTACGCAAGGCATTCAAGAGTACATTTGGTTAATTCCACCAGAGAGTTTCAAGAGTCTGTTCAAGGAAGCGTTAACGGGTGAAATTATGAGTACGATCATTCACGCAGTTGAAAGTTACTTTTTACCAAAAGAAGGTGGGTACGCTAGAGCAGTCAGTGTATTGGAAAACTTGGCAAAGAGTGAGAGATTTGATATTACTGTAATGTTCTTGGAAGATGAGGAGAGAAAGGTGGTAGAAAAGATCTGCCAAGTAGTAGAGAAGAATACGCAGCTATCAACTGATACCATACGAAAGAGTTACTTGTAACAGTGATACTTATAAAGTTCTATTGATTAAATGACGGAACTATCACTGTGATGACAGCATAGATTCCGCAGTCGTCTTTGACGACTTGAACGATGCTAAATTATTGAGTTTATGAAGTGAGAATTGATGGTCTTAAATAGTTTTTGAATGGTAGAGGTTGCTGTTAGAGATTATGGTTCAGTGAAGCTTCACTGTAATATCCTATTTTTAAACTGCTTGAAGAAAACATTGTAATTGGCGCACTGCAATCCAAACATGACATGCTTACATCCCACAACTGAAGACATCTTCGATACTCATGGAGAAAAGAGTGCTTATATTTTTTTCGAAGACGCAAAACGTGCATTAAAGCCAGCGTTTCATCTTCCTGCATTCAAGAACACCCGAGTTGAGAAATTCGTAGCCGGTCAAGAATTTTTTATCGTTCTTTGTGGTACAAATATCAGTACAACTAACACTAATTAAGAGGACGGAAAAGCCTATTATTTTTACCAATTTCTGAGCATTTGGAACGAACCCGTTCATAACAATCTATACACATACAAAAGGATACATAACGGTTCAGCTCACGCAAAAATCATAGACATAGGCGTTGGCCACAGAATGTTCGCGTGGGTAACAGATGAAAACAAACTATTTCTCAGTCAGTCAAACAAACACACAGAAGATCTAGACCTCGATGCACTTGGACTTCGAATGAGAACAATTAGCGGTGGTAATAACCACATGACGTTTTTAATGGAGCGTGTATCTACTAAAGAAAGTGTAGTCTACAGGTACGGTGCAGATGATTTGGGAGCATGCGAGCGTATGACTACAAATGCACTAGAAGAGTGGCCTATGACCGGTAAGTTACAAGGTAAGCACATCACTATGATGGCATGTGGAGGATACCATACTTTATTTTTAATTGACAAACAAGTCTATGTACGTTGACATTTTTAAAAATAACATTAAGGGTTTTGGTTACGACGCGAACGGCGAGCTTGGCCACCTGCAACGTGGTAATTACTATACGAGAGTCGAGATGGGTACAGACGAACCAATACGTTATATTGCATGTGGTCACTTTAATAGTATGCTTGTTACAGAATCAAATAATATTATCGTTTGCGGGACAAATCAGAACAACATTCTTGGCGTTGGAAAAGCGTACGACAAGGGTGGGAGTATTCGCGAATTATATCAACTTCATAGATTTGACAATATGGTCGATCAGATTTTTGTTGGAGCGTATCATTGGTTTATACTCACAAAGAGCGAAGAGTTGTATTTTATTGGAGAAGAGGTGCCTGATAGGATTCATCCGAATGAGCATTTTGCAAGTTCTCAAACGCATGGTGAATTTATCAAGTGTGAGAATGGAACATTTACTAGAGATTTGGAATTGGTATGTGGCCAACAGTACACAATAGCAAGAACGCTGAGAAAGAGAAAACAAATGTTCTCGACTCGATTCGTGGATTCTTTGCTTGATAGAAACGAGAAGGCAGTTACATACGTAGATATCAAGATTGTTTGCTGGCATTAACTGGTTGATAAAGTTCTATTGATTAAATGACGGAACTATCACTGTGATGACAGCATAGATTCCGCAGTCGTCTTTGACGACCTGAACGATGCTAAATTATTGAGCCTATGCAGTGGGAATCGATGGTCTTAAATAGTTTACGAATCGTGGAGATCACAGCATGAGATTATGGTTCGGTGAAGCTTCATCTAAAAATCCTATTTTTAATGTTTTGTAAATTTGCAGCAACCGCAACTAAACAGACAAAGTCATGTAAAACAACAATCAAAAGTAGTAGAGTAATTTATTCGTTTATTCAACAATTTAGTTAAGAGTTGAATTACAAGAGTAGTGTAACGGCGACAACTACAAATGCGAGTACAAAGGTCAACGAAGATGATCCAGAAATAACCTTGGGGCTCTCAACGAGTAATTGAGAAGTTGACACAAATGGTTTGGCATAAGTAAGGTCACCGATAATACTTCCACCTTGTGATCTTCTTGCACCGCCATCAGCTTCAAGTTTAGAGATCAACAACACTTCACAAGTGAGTGGTTGTGTATGTGGTGTGTTGGTGAAAACGCTGCTTAATTGTACTTCCATGCGATAACTCTTTGGTGTAGTGGCGTCAGCTGGGTAGAAAGCTGCCAAATTGGGATGAGTGGTATCGCTACCCAAAGCAACGTGTTCTACTTTACCTGTAGGATCTTTGCAACCTCCTTGGCCTGTAGCTGGGTTGTAAGCGCTGATGCTGGAGAGATAGTTGACACAGCACACGTAACCTTCAGTCATGCGAAGCCTGTAGTTGGCTGGAATGGCAACTGATGATGTAATTTGGTTCTTGATGTACAATGTGCTGACAGCTGTTTGGTACGATGCAGTACGTGGAGTGGTATAAGTGTTGTCTGTGTACAACGTGTTACCAGTGGTGATAGTGTCACTATCAACTACTGATGGATCAGTAGGAATGATAAAGTTGAGTTCATAGGAAAGAGTGACGGCTCTGGTTTGAACGCTGTTCTCGTACAATCCCATAGTGGTATCATATTGGCCAGAGATGTCGTTTCCACTTGCTTGGAGAGTTGGAATGGCAATAGTGTACGTTTGAGCACAACCGTTAGCGTTACCACAAGTAGAAGCACTGGAAGTGAATTGGTATTGGCCAACTGTCTTTTTCAAAGTGATATCTTGGAGGACACTGTTTGGTACGAGTGGGTAGATAGTTCCTTGAATTTCCAAATCATTGGCAGAAGTAATTCTCAAACCAGAGAATGCGAATCTGGCAGATTTGTCAGCAGTGACAAAGTCAGTTGAGGTTGAAGCAACAGAGAGCTTGGTTTGGAAACTGATCACAGACTTGAATCCAACATAGTAACAACCTGCGTTGTTACCAGAGAGTGTGTTGACCGAATAGGTAGCGTAGATAGGTAACGTGTATGTGATAGTTCTACCATCAGCAGACAAGGTTTTGACCCAGTTGTTGTTGCTTGATGAAGAGATGATATCGTTCAACGATTGAGTAACGGTATAGGTATCTGTGCAACTTGTGGTAGCCTTGGTCCAAGCTGTACCTGCAGAATCTTGAATGTTATTGGCAGAGGTGTGACACACGTTTGAGGTGGCTGGTTTTGTGTCAATATCGTGGAAGATAGGATTGACGTCATTGTTGAAGTCTTGACGTGGCATGGCAACGTTGATCGTGATAGTAGAACCAGAGGCAGAAGTAGTGATGGTTGGTTTTTTGGCACCATAAGTGTTCAAATCGAATTGGCCACACGTGGATAGATCTTGTGTAGGTGGAGCACCAAACGCTTCGGCGAATAACTTGACTCTTACGGTACTTCCGTAAGTTAGGGACATAAAATAATAACTACCAGTAGCAAATAAAACATTACTTAGTTGGTCTGCAAACTCTAATGCAGCTGAACTGCCATCAGTATTTATCCATGTAGCGGAAATCTCTGTGATTATTAGATACATGAAAAGTTGTTACCTTTTGTTATTGGGTCTACATACCATACAGCTGACTCCGCAGGATAATTGTAGTAATCACTTCCAACTCCAATTGGCATTGAGCCTGGGGGAGTCTGGTTAACGCCAGTAGCAATAACAAGAGCGCTTGAAGATGTACTCAGGATACTATCATAAATATTAAAGCCAAAGTAAGGAAAGCCTCTACTGTTGGCAACTGTTGGAAAGTTTGACTGCGATACCCCTTCAGTAACAGTTACGACCAAGTGAGAGTTTTGATCAGTTACTTCGTAAAAGTGATAGAGTCCTGGAGTACCTGCAGAGGGTCTCACATACCCAAGTGTTGCTCCTGTGTTATAGTCCTTCGCTAGTAATCGAGCGTTGTACGATTGAGCATAAACATACGCTACTAGTGCCAATACACAAACAACAGAGCGCATGATTTGGTTTCTTGTGGATTCTTTGCTCTTGTCACGTCAGAAATCAGCTTCGTAATACGTTGGATTTTGTACTAGCGAAAGTCCTCGCTCTTTAAGAGGAGTTGGGATGCACGTCTAAAACGTTCCTGGTCATGATGTCGCTCGATATATTATTAATATAATATTGAAGACCTCCTGGGTGCGTAATGTCCACTCAAAGGTTTGGCGATTTAGTAGGCCTTTGTGGTTGGAACAGCTGTAGTAGGCGAGCGATTTAGCTAAACTAACAGTACGCGTAACTACAGCGAAAAGTGCTTCTTTGTAGCGTAGTAATATTTAGGTGTTTTTTAATATCATGCCTGTTTGTAATTGGAAATTCAAACACTGTCAACGTGTGAAATAGTGATGGATACACTCGAGCTCTGCGTTCTTTTAAACGATGCCGAAGGTTTAAAATCAGACGAATCAGAGTACAAAGAAGTTGCTCTTCTCATATGTGAGGGTAAATTATCGGAAGCATTTGAATGGACACAAAGACACCAAACCTTTAGAGATAGAACAGCACAAAATATCAAAGGTACTCGTACAATAACTGTACTAACCTTAAGACGCATACAATACGCTTCAACACAGTGTCGCGACTTTACCACCTAAAGAAGCTCTTTTATTAGGCGTCATCTTTTTAAATATTTACATACGCGAAAACTACACCGGTCCAACAATCACACTACCAAAGCATCCATTTCATTTCGACACTGATCTACAATCTGAAGCCATAGAACTAGTTTCAGAAGGTGAAGATACATTTGACATGCTTTCTTACCCACACTATCTACTTTGCGCGAAAACGTTCTTCAGTAGAGACGATATTGATTTGGATGTAAGTTTGTTTTTCACAAACTCACATATTAGAGTTATACCTGGTGGAAAGCTAGATATGCAACTATTCATCAAAGAATCTTGGAGCACCCTACAGAACGACTCGAAAAACTCGCAAAAGATTCTTATGCAAAATTATCCAAGTACGCATCTTCGGAAATACTTTCGGGTCAATTAGCAGCTCGTTATCACTTGGAATACGGTCTCATGTTACACGCAAATCAATACTCGGGACAAATGAAACACATTACCGAACGTTTCACATGCGCAAAGCAAGCAACTGGTTTAACAGTTCAATTAACGGGTGTACTCGGTACAAGAACAAAATTCCAAACCACAGAGATTCCACAATTAGCATTAGAGGTCACCAATTCGGTATCCAGTGACGCTGCCGAGTCTTCAAAACCAGAAAGTGTTGCTTTACCAGAAGATAGTGATCTTTTAGATGGTGTCAAGACAAAACAAGAAATCAAGAAATTATCACTAGTGGATTTATGCACATTGTTGTGCTTGTGTATTGATACAAGAAACCAAAATCCAGATCATGGGTTGACTACGGAACAAATGATGCCATATGTACAATATGTGTTAGAAAACGCATCACATAACTGGTTAATCTACAGTACTGCACTACTTCTTCGTTCAAGACTCGAAAAAGAACGTTCTCGTACTGTAGAACGTAGTTGCTATCAACTACAAGTTTTGGTTGACCAAATCAAAGATGTTGAACCTTCTTTCGTAGAGCGATACCAATGGTTCT
>JAESGV010000765.1_pt1 | contig 13852 bp, 15 predicted proteins | sample 9269781 | NCBI WGS metagenome assembly JAESGV01 (sample SAMN15741586, study PRJNA653496) | algae metagenome | isolation source: Tildeniella torsiva UHER 1998/13D and co-occurring heterotrophs from... | place: Slovakia: Slovak Paradise National Park, Hrabusice, Kosice Region | collected 2000-01-01 | reverse complement strand
TTGATGCCTAATGCATCCATTGTTTCAAAGCTTACTCTGAAAACTACAATGTAAATTTTAGAGCTATGCATAACATACTCTTGTCTAGCAATGGCTGACCAACACCAAGTACGTTATACATGCTTGTTCAAACAGTAGTGATGTTGCTCGAGTTGTTTTTTAACACACAAGGCAGACTGGCTTGAAATTCAAAGACTGCCATAGTAGCTTAATTTGTAACGGTTATTTTCAGAATGAGGTGAAAGGTCCACTTGAATAGATCACACTACGGATCGTAGTAAGTGACGTGATGTGTTTTTTATTTATAATGTCGAATTGCATTCTTGGAAAGAGTTTACGGCTTGTGTGAAATTGCGCTGTAGTTTGGTTGCTGATTAAGCACAGGCGTAGCTGGGTTGAGAAGCTGCTCGTTTTTACGACTGCTAGTAGTTTTGTAGGAGAATAGGAGCGGTGTTTTAATAACTACTGCGAGCTCCGAGATTCTTACAGAACATTTATCTGAATGGAACGTCAATGGAGGAAGAGATACAAAAAACTAGGTGACTTGTTGCTTCACCAAGCTTAACTACCATTTTCATTCTTCGATTTTTAAGTTTCAAGTTTTACCTAACTCTTTTAGTAGCTAGCAACCTTTATTAACGGCAGTGCGAACAACTGTCGGTGCCAATTGTCGCGGCTATGGATAACACGCGAGTTGGAAAGAAGATCCTGAAATGGTTTATACTAATTTCATTTTTAGAACCACTATGAAGCCACGTTTAGATTGTTCAATGAGAAGTCCTCGTGTAGCAATATTTACTTATAATCACACTATTTATTAAAGTAATTTACAGTCTTTTGTGGTTTTGTTATTCTGTTCAATGATTCGATTCCCTTTCCAGACAATCGCTGTCTTCGTCTTTCGTATAGTGATAGTTCAGGTTCTACGGAAACGGGTCCTAATGAATCTTTTCTTCTTCGTAATCTAGTCTTTTTCATTGGTATGTAAATCGGTAATGTATCTTGCATGCAGATATCTTCGGTCAAGTATTCTTCGATAGGTGTAGCGTCAAGTGGTGGTAGTTCGATTAGAAACTCTTTCTTTTCCTCCAATGGAAGCTCATGACTATCTAGAAATTGTTGCAATATTTCTTGGTCATCAAGTACGGACGGTACAAAGTCATGTTTGCATGTTGTGATATCGTCAAGCATGCAACTGTCGAATTCATTTTCATGTAGCAACTCTATGTTAGATAACATGTTGTTGGGAGATCTTCGTTTTGTTTCAAATTTTCGATACTTGATTGAGGTTACTAAAAAAAGATACTTGAAGTCCAAAAATTCGAAGCTCCTATAAATACATGGAAATCTTCGAACACGCCGATAAAGGTGCAACTGTGCACATGAACTGGAAGTTACCACACAAATAGTACGTACTAACTTACAGCTGGTACTTATAATATTTATAGCTATCTTGTGTTCAATATCTCAGCGAAAAAAGGCTGAAAAATTGATCTTCACAGTAGCTGTGCACTGTTTTTTGCTGATATGCATGCTAGCGATCGACACAGCACTCTACGTGTCACCTTCTATCAAATTGTAAATCAATCTAACTCATTGATTGGCCCCGGAACAATAGTTAGGAGTTTTTTTTAGTACACGTTGGCCCTTCAAACAAAAAGGATCCATCCTGTTTATCACCACCAAACGACGCCGCGCGATTAACACGTGTTAACGACTCGAATGTCGAATCTCAGCCAGATAAAGCAGCGCAAACTAGCAGTTGCAGGCTATAAAAATGTTGGAAAAACGGCACTCGCACGCCAATTTACAGAGCAAGGGTATCCCGAAGGTTATTTTCCAACAATTGAAAACACATATAAAAAAGAATTCATATATCGAGGAAATACCTATGTAGCAGATATAGTGGACACCGCGGGGCAGGTATTTTGCAAAAAACATGAAAACTCACAATACATAGGACACACTAACTCCATTTGTACAACGTACTTCGATTTTTGATGGCTATATACTTGTGTTTAGCGTCACAAATAGACCAAGTTTTGATTTAATACGTCGATTAAACACCGATATTGTTAACGAGACCGGAAACCCAAATATACCACGCATAATAGTTGGGAATAAAACTGACGCTGGTCCGAGACGCGTCGAACAATCGGAAGCCATACAACTCGCAAAAGAATTGGGATGTGACTATGTAGAAACTTCTGCGAAGAACAATGAACGCATACAAGAGACCTTTATGACTTTATTAGATCGGATAGAAGCCGATTATGGAACTGCACCCCTTGAAAAAAATCAATCAACATGTATTATAGCCTGAGAGAATTGTAACTCGCTAATGTACAAATGCAAATAAATATTATATTTAAGATCCTAGTTTTTTGCCCTCTCCTGGAAACGATTTCTTCTTTGGATCGTCATTTTTTGGTTTTGGTTCCTCTTTTTTATCTTTGTCTTTTGTTTTCGTTTTAGGCTTTTGTGTTCTCGTTGTAGTTGTTCTCGACTGAACAGTGCGTGACATGTTGCTCGTTGTTTGTGGCTTTTTCTAATTTGAACAGTTCGGTCAACTAAAATTTACAATATTTACAGCAAAGAAAGCATGCCAACACCAAGGGACACTAAACTTAAAAGGTAAGATACAGTAAAGACTATGTTAACGACGAGTAGTAATGGCATTAGACCGTACACAGCAATGAATCATACACAACAAGAAGACGATTCAGTGAACTCATTTACTGCAGCGACACGGTTGCTAGAGAAAAGAAGGGAGATGTTGGAGGTGCAGCAAACTCTTCGGTCAAAAAGGGATGAATACAACGAGCGATTAGATAAAATCAAAAACAAAGAAGACAATCTTACACACAAGCGGGTTGAATTGACAGAAAATATAATACAATTGGATAAGTTTATAGCTGTAAGTCTGGATTTTCCCTACTAACAACTAGGACAATGAAATTAAAACTACTAGAGCAAAGCAGAAGAAAGACACAGAAAAGAAGTCACGATTAGTATCTGAAGATGAAATCGAAAAGTTGAAAGCAGAAATCGAAAAATGCGAACGGGACTTGATTCGAAAACAAAAGCTACTTGCGCAACGCGACGCCAAGTACCATAAATTCTTACAGCAAGTCGTAATGCTTCGCGGTGACGACAACCCAGAAGATGTAGATCGAGTAATCGCTCGGTACGATAGATTAGCTGAATACAATGAAGATTTAAATAATGGCAAAATAGCTCTAGACAAGGAGCTAGCGATACGGAAAAAAGAGGAAAAAGATACAAAAGAAGCAAAGAAAAACTATAACATTGCACTAAATCATAAAATTTCTACGCTTTCAAAGAAACTAGAGAAGAAAATTGAAGCTAATAGCGATATTAAAGGTGATGCCGAAGATGTAATTGACCAATCGAACAAAACAAAAGTAATGCTAGGTCAATTAGAAATGGCGTGCCAAAACCTGTACACTAGAGTAACTATGAATGGTAGCCGTATAAAACGAGTTCACGATAACATTTCAAATGACGAGCTCGACATGATGAAAATGCTAAAAGTAATACATGATTGTATGAGCGATTTTCTGTACATAGTGAACAAAGAAATTGCTACATTACCCGAAGACGAACGAGCAAAAGTTAAAGTAATAAAATGAACTACCTGATGAAGAGCAATTGTATATTTTAATTTGGATGTATTTCAACAATGATAGCTGAAATGTTATCTAAACAGTGTAGATCTTTCGAACAATGAATCACCAACTCTTTCACAATTTCATCCAGATGCATTCCCTCATTCAATCGTTCATTCACAAATTTAGCCGCTTGTTCCGAATCCAAAACATCCCAAACACCATCACAAGCAATTAGTAAAAATCTTCGTTCTTTTGACGGCGGTAAAGACAGCCGAATCATATCTGGAATACAAATAACTTGTTGTTGTGTTTGTGGTAACTTTTCATTTGCCTTGTAGTCAAAATCGCCGAACGCTCTGGCAAGTGCCAAATCGCCATTGACTCGACCATGCTCAACAGTGCCACCTGCTTGTAAGATTCTTTGTTTTTCTTTTCTCGTGTATGGTTTATGATCAAAACTCATCGGCGCGACTCGGCCGTGGTCAAATAGCACGCATCGACTGTCGCCAATGTTTGCGCAAAAAATGTCAGTGTATTTTGTATCTTCATGGGTTACTACTGTCACAAAACAGGCAGTAGAGCCGGTTAGTCCATTCTCTGCTTTTGGTTTGAATTCCATATCTGTTTTTTCAAACGCTGCCTGGAATATTGATCTTGCTGATGCGTCCAGTAGTTTTGTTATTGATCCATTCAGCCGGTTACGTATTTCTCCAACAACATTCTTGTACAAATTCTTTGATACGAATTTGGCACAGTCATCTCCCCAATGACCATCGTATATTGCAAAAAAGTTCAAACTCTCGTCCTTTCTGTCGTTGGAGAGTAAGTTTTGAGCGTCGATCAAGGCTAGATATTTATCTTCATACGCTTTCCGATGTCCTTGTACGCCACAGTGTGCATATTTAAAGTACCGATTATCGTCTTCTACTTTATCAATAGAGTCTAGTATTGGTTCTCTCAGGTATGGATTCTCTTCAGCTGAAGTCATTGATTTGTTTTGCTTGGACTTGATAGAGTTATTTTTGGATAACATCAAACTTGAAATACCGATGATCTACAATCTCCGAAACCGCTGTGCGATGTTATGAGATAGCTAGACCAGCTGTACAAGTAGTAACCTAGCTAAACGTTAGGTTCGCCAGTTGTAAGCGCGCAGTCAATCAAACTTTTCAAAATGCGATCAAGGCTAGTCAAACGGTGTTTACTGACAATTTCGCTGTCGCGTGTACGATATCACAATAGATATTACTCTACGTTCGATGAAAGCGTGAGTGGAACACGGCACCCTTCTCAGTTAGTAAATCTAGGAGAGTTTTTATGCGACAGACATGCCAAACAAAATCCCGCAAAACTCGCACTAAAATATTTTGCCAACAGCGACGAAACTACTGCCGTCCCTGAAATAGAAGAAAAATACACGTATCAAGACTTGACAACTTACTCCAAACAATTGGCGTGTTTTCTAAAGAGCAAATCTATTGGACTCACAAAACATGATCGCGTTGCCATTTTATTACCAAAAGGGCTTGAGTTGATGGTTTCTTCTTTGGCAACATGGCGTTGTGGCGGTTGTATTGTTCCCATGTTCACTGGTTTCGGACCAGAAGCCATTCGACGTCGATTCCTCGACTGTGGCGCAAAAATCATCATCACAGATACAGTAAATCGGGCCAAACTAGCAGAATTACCAGATATCGTCGATGATCCCTCTGTAAAAATAATAACCGTTTTCGATCGCAATAATACAAACATGGACTTTGTAGGACAACACGTAGCACGCGAATTCAACTTTTGGGAACAATTATTCGCAAACGCAGAACATTCAGAATTATTCCAACCTGAACCAGTAGACCAAAACGATAATTTAATTTTAATGTACACAGCAGGTACATCAAGTTTACCAAAAGCAGTCATGGTACCAGTCAAAGCACTGCAATCATTCGAGTGTTACATGACTTATGGCATTTATTTGGAAAAAGATGATATTTATTGGAATAGTGGAGATCCAGGGTTCGCGTATGGAATGTATTACAATGTTTGTGGAACACTATTAACTGGTTCCACCGCCATGTTTTTAAATGACTCGCATTTTAACCCACGTGCCGTTTTTCGGTTAATACAAGATCAAATGGTTACCAATTTGGCGGCTGCACCAACAATGTATCGCGCGTTAATGGCAGTAGGTCCAAACGTTGCGGCAGAATATGATTGTTCAAAATTAAAAAAATTGACAAGTGTAGGAGAGCCCATGAACCCCAACGTGTTGGCTTATTTTGAAAAAATTTGGGGACTCAAGATTCATGAACATTACGGTCAAACCGAGTTGGGAATGATTATTTGTAACCATCATCACCCTTTATTAAAAAAAGAAATCCGACAAGGAAGCATGGGCACAACAACACCTGGTTTCCAATTGGCCATTTGTGATAAAGAGAATAATGAGATCAAGAGTGTGAATCAACCAGGACATTTGGCTATTTGTGTGAATGAGTCTCCATTAAACTTTTTCAGAGGGTACTGGAACAATGATGATAAAACTGTGAAAAGATTAGTTTTATCACCAGATGGTGAGACCATTTTGAGTTTAACGGGCGATACCGCACGTATGGACGAAGATGGATACTTTTACCATACTGGCAGAAACGATGATATCATCACGTGTAGTGCTGTACGTATTTCTCCACGAGAGGTGGAAGATGTGTTAATGGATCACCCATCAATACAAGATGCCGGTGTAGTTGGCAAACCAGATGTACTAAGAGGAGAAGTAGTTGCTGCGTTTGTTGTTTTGAAAGCAAATTACCGACCAAGTGAGCCATTAGAAGAAATAATCAAGTTATTTGTCAAAGATCGATTGTCAAAGCATCAATACCCAAGGGAAATCCACTTTATAGAAAAGTTACCATACAGTGCCGATGGTAAACTGCAACGTTCTGTATTGAGGCAAAACCTTGTCGCTGGAAATGAATTGTAAAAGAACTATAAAAAGAACAAACCATGATAAACGGTGTGTTGTGCAAACTCTATTTACCAGATGATGAGATCAGAAGGATTCAAATGCAGCCAGATCCTTCATTAGAATGGTTGAGAGAATTTGTGATAAAGTGTATGGAACATAGCGAATCTAACGAACAAAATCATCCAATTGTTATTCGTTACCAAGATGATGAAGGTGATTGGTTGAATGTAGATACTATCCTAGAGTGGCAAGAAGCGAAAAGAGTTGCAAGTTTGGTTCCAATATTTAGAATCAAAGTTGAATTGTCACCAAAAGAACATAAAGAGGAACTCGAGTCAGTATCACTACCGACACAAGTAGAACCAGCTGTAACTGAAATTCCAAAAGAAGATTCAATTCCACAAGATCTGTCACAAACCGTTAATATTTCAGATTCTTTTCTCTTTGATGATGATGACGAAATCGAGGAAATTTTTCACAACACGCAAGTTGTAGCACTATCTCCCATTTCTACACAATCACCTTTAAACGTCGACATCGCAAATGCTCCTATTCTATCACCACTATCCACTACCGATGAAGATGAGTCCATCGTAGAGCGCGTGAATACACCTCTGCTTTCCGAATTGGAACCAACAGCTCCTAAACAAGATTTTGAATATCTGTTGGCCACGCATGATGATGAACAAAAGTACAGCGAACAACTAACAGAATTGTTTTTGATGGGATTTACTGATCGTGAGCGTAACATCGAGTTGTTAGAAGAGAACAATGGCGATTTAGAAAACACATTGAATGCATTTTTAAATGAATAAACTAGTCCATTGGGACTAATTGTCTTGAAATGGATTGTTATGGCACCAATAACAGATATTCCAAGTTACAACTGTCGAACGTCAAACAAATAAAAATGCCAGAGACACTTCGTTTGTGTGTAGTTCGTGCAAGCAATATTGCAAAGACACAACTTGGTTATGATAGCAGTACGTTCGCGAGCAAATAGTTCTAACATGTAGCTGTTGTCGTAGAAGTTAGCATTGGAGCAGAGCTGAAACGCACAACAGGTATCAAGGATTCTAACCCAGAGTGGGCTCAAACATTCTTCTTCAAGTATGTGGCAAATAGCACAACTCACAACAAAGTTTGACGAACGAAAATGTTGCTGACACTATCAATTTAAATGTTATGCACGATGGCATGAAGAAAGAACGCAGAGGAGAGGCTATTATCGCTGACACAAGTAAATTACCAAGAAACAAAACGCATGGTATGTTCACTATTCTTGTCTCATAGTCAGAGTTTACATTACCTCTCAAACTAACTGATTCTATTTTATACGTAAAACTTTACATAGAAACAGAGCGTGTTATGAAACAAAATCGATACGCGCTAAAACTACAAAAATCTCCACGAGAGAACGTACAATATATTATCTCTGTTCGTGACTATTTAGACCAAGAGTGTTACGTTGCCAATTTGTACACTACAGACCGTGATATTTCGTTATACGATACAAGATCCCGTTTAGAAGTGTTAACAAAACGAATAGAAAATGGAATCATGAAAATGGACAAAAGAAGAGTGTTTTGTGGAATAATGGAAGTACGTTCTTTTAATGATATCAAATACCGGTGTATAGACCTTCCAGATACACTAGAAACTCGCGGAAATGCAGAAAGTATAGAAATTTTCTCCAATTTCCAACTTGTTGGTCAAGTTGTGAAAAGTGATTCAAGTGGTGCCACACTAAGTGTCTATGATCACTTGTTGTTATTACCTATCATTTCTATAGGTATAGAATACATGATTTTTTAATCTAACCATTCTGGTGGTTGATCTGGTTCATCTTCTTGGTCTTCACCGACAGTATCTTGCATTGCCGGTGAGTGAGAAATTATTCCACTTGCCGTATGCGATTCAACGATTTTTTCTGGAGGAGGAGTTGGCGCAACAACATCAGGTTTCTTTTCATTTGGAACATGTTCAACATCTTCATCATCAACATTGACAATAGCCGGAAGAATCGTTTTCTGCCAATCAAACTCTCTTGCCATCCATTCACAAATCTTTTTCAAAAAATCCATATGGTCATTTTTTATGGCCAAATGGAATGCAGTGTTACGGAACGTGTCCATGCGCAAAAGAGCCAAACATAAATCACTTAATGAAGAATGTTCTTTTCTCTTGTAGAATTCATAAATATGTTTCATGATTTTTTTCGCAGGTTCTAGCTCTCCCAACGCAAATGCCAATTGTAATGGTGTTCGATTGAAATGATCCGTTAGTGTGACTAGTGGTGCAATATTCATAATGACATTTTGACCAGTTACGAGTCCGTGTAATTTGGTTTGTCCGAGTACATTTCTTGGTGTATTGATAGGTTGTTTGTCCATGGCAGAAGTATAGAATTTAACATCTGGTAATAGTGTTTTTCTCTTTTGTGTGAAAACAAAGGGACTTGATTGGAACCACGTGTACGTCGTATTAGTTTCTTTTAACTGCATAGTCCACCATTTTCCCTCATTCTTTGCTTCTTGCGTTGGAATCAAAATAGATAGTTTAAAAATAGCAATATCGAACTTGATGTTTTGGTTTTCGAATTCGAGTTGTGAATCATCGTCACTTCTACGGAAGCATGTGGTCGCAGGAGTTGGACTTTCCAATTTGATTTTTTCTTGACCTTCTACGGCGACTATCCACCACTCGAAATTGGCTGCTGATAGGGATCCAAATAGTTTCTGACTTGCGTTCAAATCCTTGATGAAAAAATCGATTCGAGTGTCGTATCGTTGGTTATCTGAATAGACGAACAATCGATGCATTCTTGACATGTCTGTTGAAATAGTTTTTCCACGTCCAATGTGAGCAGTGTCAATAGATAACGATTCGGAATGATAGATGGCTACGTGTGGTGTACTTGGTGGATTTGGATCGATATTATCTGTCCAATCATCTTCTTGTGTGAATTCATCAAACGAGTATGCGTCCTTGAGTGTGTATTTTGCTTCTTTTCGATTAAATGTTACAGATAGTGATACTTTGACACAATTGGGATCATCTTTGTGTCGTTGTGGTGCTTTGATACGAATTCCACTTGGTCGAACGTCTAGTATTTCTTTGTGAGTAATAATCGTTTTTCCAAACTTGATCTTTAAATCATCAACGCGATACACGTCCAAATTCTTCAAGTGTAGTATGGCTATTGGCTCCATATTAAAATCATCATAGTATTTTGTGACTGTGTAGAGTATGGCCAAATTCGGATCGATAACGTTTGGTGGAGGTGCAGTACTTGATTTGTTCAATTCGCGTCGTCTTTCTTCATCATGATTCGTTTTTTGTCTCTTTGTATCACGTTCTACTGCTTCTCTACATTCACTCAATGCTTCTTCCAACTTGCGCTTTTTTACAAAATCTTCTGATAGTTTCTGCGCTCCCGTTGTCTTTCCAGAATCTGTTGCGATACTCTTGATTTGATGCAAAATACCATAGATTCTATCTAGATGGTTCTGTTTCAAATTGGTCTTGATGAATATCTCTAATAGTGTTTGTACAATGTCGACTTCTCTGGTTTGTGGAGCTGTTGGTGCTGGTTGCATAGGTCTCAATGGTTGATGTGAGTAACTATTGTGCATAGGTTTCGACGGAGGTTGTGAATAACTAGGTGGTGTTTCTCTGAGTGGTGGCGTGCTTGGTGGTGATAGTGGTGAGTTTGCATATCGATGATGTCGAACAATGGAAAACAAGCACGAATCGACAAAACTAACGATTGTCATGTTTTCCGCGTTGATTAGTATGAAACGAAAGAATTGTTTCAACGTAAATAGAGTTGATGTATTATTGTATCGAAAACGAACTGCTTCGTCGAACGTGATATAGTTTCCCTTGTATGTTACTGGTTGTTCTGCAATACAGCATAATGCGCTTGCATCTTCTAGTGTATGGATAGGCGCGCCCATTCCAGTTTGTTTCTTCTCTACAGTGACTTCACACAACCACATCTGAATCTTTAGTTTTCGAAAGTTCAGTTTTGTGGATTCTGGTATGTATATCGTCTGTGGAGGTGGAATAGTGAACGTATGTCCTCTTCCATCAGTATTAAAACTGTCACGATCTGGATAAACGTTAATGTTTTCGTCTGTTCGTTCGAATACGAATCCTTTTTTCAATTCCAAGTAGGTCCATAATTGCGGTAGCGAATATGGTTCTATTGGCGTGCATGGAAGCTGTGGGAGTGGTTTTCCAGGTTGCTGTTTAATTGCAGGATTTGTATTTTGTATCGTCAGTGGTTGTATCATACGCATGTTTTGTGGTGGTGGTTGTTGTGGTGGAAAATACTGTGGTCGCCCATACATGTGATTTGGAGGTCCAGGTTGTGGAGGTGGTTGTTGATAATTATTTTGGTTGTATGGCAAGATTGGCTGGTTGTTGTATTGTGGTCTGAACCTCGCAGAACTAGGGGACACACCGTGGTGTGACATGTCATCGAGTTTGAAGAGAATATGACGCAAAACGATTTGATTGGTTCTCACATGCTGCAACCTGTGAACGTTTCAAACTATGCTGATTGGTCGGTGGATGTTGTTAGGTACAAATTGGGGGTTTATTGGGATCTAGAATGCACTATTAAAGGAATGTCTTGTAGTTTGAGCTCATGTAGGACTTTGTTGACCTGTTTCTGTAGCTTTTCATCTTTTATCTTCATGATGTTGCGTACCAAGTCATCAGCAAGTGAGCATAACCTACACACATGCCCTATGAACTGCATATTCTCTTTTTGTACAATGACTTGAAATCCTGGCTCGTTTACATGTCCCGTCTTTTCGTCAAATATAAAATTATTCAGGACGTAGAAACCGCGTTTCACAGTTTCCATCATGTGAACTGGTATACGTCCTGGGTCTTTGCTAGCCTTCAAGAACTGCATGACCGATTCACACACTTCTTTTTTCCCTATTGGTTAGCGGCTTATTAAATTATTACCTGAGTCTGTTTGTTTATCTTTATTTGTTAAGAGATCATCGATGCCCGTTAGAGTAGTTTTAAGATCATCTTCTAGATCTTCTAAATCTGCACCAAAGCCAACAGTAATACTCTTTTTCTTATCTCCAGACTTACCGCTATCATTTTTCGCGAGTAAAGGATACGTGTTCGGGTACACATATTCCATGACAGCTGCTCTGAAGCGACCACGAAGATTTGCGGTCATAGAACCAAATGTTGTAGACAATGCGTTAAAATCTAAAGAATCAAACATTTGCATATTGCATTGAATTTCTGGATACTCGGCAAGAGCAACATCTATTTGTGCTATACCGCCACCTTTTTCCATGGGATTGTATTCGATGGATAATCGAAGTTTACCGAGCACTTGCACGTCACTGATCATACAACGTAAATTGAAAGGAATCATAACTGGCCGCATTACCCATTCTACGAAGAATCCACTCGCATACTCAAATGTCGCATCAATTATCTAAAAAGTGAGTATTGTCATTTGTTACATACTGTTTTGTCTTCTGTGTACTGTACACACTGTAACGCGACAATTGTAGGTGGTTCATCATTGGCCAGATCCATAGATGTTATCCGTATGCTCTCCTAATTTTGTTAAAAATTACAATGTGAACGTTACCAAAACTTTCATTTGCGGAATCGTTGTTGATAGGAAAGTATTAACTTTATCTAGTATATCTTGTGAATCGACACCCTTCCATAGTGTGCCGATAATTGCATTTACACAAGTGATACCGTTAGTTTGATTCGCTCTGTTTTGTTTCGTGGGGTCTTCGGAAATATCGCCCTGAGGCACCGGAACGAGTGGTGCGAGTAGTGTATTCGGTAAAAATTGTCTGTTTCTCTGCGTACGTGATTTTTGTTGTCGATGGTCATGAAATGGCAGCCGCATTTCTGATATAAAGAATTTACTGTACAAATAATAGATAACAACTAGTAAGAGCATCAACCACGAGAATGGAACGTGTAACCATCCCAAAAAGTATCCGAATATGACTAATGCTAACGGTGTTAGCATAGATGTTTGCGACATCAGTCCAGTTTGTGTCTGGTTGGCGATTTGTTTACAACTTTTTCAAATTGAACATCTTTCACCAAACGTTACCACTCGTGTCATCTGGGTGAAAATTGTTTTAATGTCATGATAACACAAGAGAGTACAGACCCTGTAAAAGAGTCGCCGACACGTGTCAATGACGTTACAAGAGAAATGGCAGAAAAGAATACGACACCCGATATAACGATAGAACCTAATACTGATAGCGTTTTAACTCCAAAAAAACAATCTATCAGTGCACTTTTTATCACTACACCAACGCATCAGAATGCACAAATCAAATCGGCTAGGAATATCGAAACACCAAGCACAGACTTACCAATACGTATACGACGAGCAATACGAAAACGTAGCGGGTCACTACCAAGCCCAACTAGCATACTTTTACCAAACACTGGTTTGCTATTTTCCAAAACACCTAGTGCATCTAGACCACCATCGAGACCATCATCACGAGCGACTACACCAACACACGTACCTGATCATACACCAATTTCGCGGAAACGAATTAAAAAATTACCATCTACTTTTATAAAGTATTTACAGTCCGAACTATCTGTAGAATACGCTACTGATGCAGAAGAAACAATACCAGAATCACCAAAACAAGCAATAGATGAGCAAGTACGAAAAAATGTTTATAATTTATTACACGTTCCGTTAGAATTGGAAAAAGTACGTTTTTCGTTGCATAGACTAACCAATAGTTTCTATTCTACGGAGTATGCGTTTGTTTGGATGCGTTTTTGTATTATTTCACGTTTTTACCGTTACGCATCCTTATCACCATTTATTCATTTCTATTTCGCTCAACACGCATTAAAAATGCACACGCACTCGATATCGTCAAATCATTATCGCTCGTACTTAACGTCATATTGATTCACATGTACTGGGACTACTCACAAGTGTATCACATTGTACGAGGAGAGTCTGCACTAAAACTGTACGTTATCTACAACATGTTAGAAGTTTTCGATCGACTATGCAGCGCATTTGGACAAGATATCCAAAACTCGTTATTTTTCACGGCGACAGATCCTAAATTCTGGATCATAAGAGAACGATGGAGAAAAGAACCACGACGGTCAAGTATCAAGAAAATCATTCCTCTCGTTTTTCATTTAATATTCGGATTCACTATTCACTCCATCTACTTGTGTACGTTTAATGTTTCATCATCTAACG
>JAESGV010000764.1_pt1 | contig 13858 bp, 13 predicted proteins | sample 9269781 | NCBI WGS metagenome assembly JAESGV01 (sample SAMN15741586, study PRJNA653496) | algae metagenome | isolation source: Tildeniella torsiva UHER 1998/13D and co-occurring heterotrophs from... | place: Slovakia: Slovak Paradise National Park, Hrabusice, Kosice Region | collected 2000-01-01 | reverse complement strand
TACCATACTGGCAGAAACGATGATATCATCACGTGTAGTGCTGTACGTATTTCTCCACGAGAGGTGGAAGATGTGTTAATGGATCACCCATCGATACAAGATGCCGGTGTAGTTGGCAAACCAGATGTACTACGAGGAGAAGTAGTTGCTGCGTTTGTTGTTTTGAAAGCAAATTACCGACCAAGTGAGCCATTGGAAGAAATAATCAAGTTATTTGTCAAAGATCGATTATCAAAGCATCAATACCCAAGAGAAATCCACTTTATAGAAAAGTTACCATACAGTGCCGATGGTAAACTGCAACGTTCTGTATTGAGGCAAAACCTTGTCGCTGGAAATGAATTGTAAAAGAACTATAAAAAGAACAAACCATGATAAACGGTGCGTTGTGCAAACTCTATTTACCAGATGATGAGATCAGAAGGATTCACATGCAACCAGATTCTTCGTTAGAATGGTTGAGACAATTTGTGCTAAAATGTTTGGAACAAAGCGAATCTAACGAACAAAATCATCCAATTGTAATTCGTTACCAAGATGACGAAGGAGATTGGCTAAATGTAGATACTATTATAGAGTGGCAAGAAGCGAAAAGAGTTGCAAGTTTGGTCCCAATATTTCGAATCAAAGTTGAATTGTCACCAAAAGAACACGGAGAGGAACTTGAGTCAGTATCACTACCGGTAGAAGTAGAACCAACTGTAACTGAAATTTCAAAAGAAGATTCAATTCCACAAGATCTGTCACAAACCGTTAATATTTCAGATTCTTTTCTGTTTTATGACGATGACGAAATCGAGGAAATTTTTCACAACACGCAAGTTGTGGCACTATCTCCCATTTCCACACAATCACCTTCAGCCATTGAAATCGCAAATGCTCCTATGCTATCACCACTATCCACAACTGATGAAGACGAATCCATCGTAGAGCGCGTGAATACACCTCTACTTTCCGAATTGGAACCAACTGCTCCTAAACAAGATTTTGAATGTTTATTGGCCATGCATGATGATGAACAAAAGTACAGTGACCAACTAACAGAATTGTTTTTAATGGGATTTACCGATCGTGAGCGCAATATCGAGTTGTTAGAAGAGAACAATGGCGATTTAGAAAACACATTGAATGCATTTTTAAATGAATAAACTAGACCATTGGGACTAATTGTCTTGAAATGGATCGTTATGGCACCAATAACAGATATTCCAAGTTACAACTGTCGAACGTCAAACAATTAAAAATGCCAGAGACACTTCGTTTGTGTGTAGTTCGTGCAAGCAATATTGCAAAGACACAACTTGGCTATGATAGCAGTACGTTCGCGAGCATTGTTCTCACATGTAGCTGTTGTCGTAGAAGTTAGCATTGGAGCAGAGTTGAAACGAACAACAGGTATCAAGGATTCTAACCCAGAGTGGGCTCAAACATTTTTCTTCAAGTATGTGGCAACTAGAAAACTCACAACAAAGCTTAACGAGCGAAAATATTGCTGAAACTATCAATTTAAATGTTATGCACGATGGCATGAAGAAAGAACGTAGAGGAGAGGCTATTATCGCTGATACAAGTAAATTACCAAGAAACACAACACATGGTATGTTTACTATTCCCATCTCACAGTCAAGAGTTTACATTACCTCTCAAACTAACTGATTCTATTTTATACGTAAAACTTTACATAGAAACAGAGCGTGTCATGAAACAAAATCGATACGCACTAAAACTACAAAAATCTCCACGAGAGAACGTACAATACATTATCTCTGTTCGTGACTATTTGGACCAAGAGTGTTACGTTGCCAATTTGTACACTACTGACCGTGATATTTCGTTATACGATACAAGATCCCGTTTAGAAGTGTTAACAAAACGAATAGAAAATGGAATCATGAAAATGGACAAAAGAAGAGTGTTTTGTGGTATAATGGAAGTACGTTCTTTTAATGATATCAAATACCGGTGTATAGACCTTCCAGATACACTAGAAACTCGCGGAAATGCAGAAAGTATTGAAATTTTCTCCAATTTCCAACTTGTTGGTCAAGTTGTGAAAAGTGATTCAAGTGGTGCCACACTAAGCGTCTATGATCACTTGTTGTTATTACCTATCATTTCTATAGGTATAGAATACATGATTTTTTAATCTAACCATTCTGGTGGTTGATCTGGTTCATCTTCTTGGTCTTCACCAACAGTATCTTGCATTGCCGGTGAGTGAGAAATTATTCCACTTGCCGTGTGCGATTCTACGATTTTTTCTGGAGGAGGAGTTGGTGCAACAACATCAGGTTTCTTTTCAATTGGAATTTGTTCAACATCTTCATCATCAACATTGACAATTGCAGGAAGAATCGTTTTCTGCCAATCAAACTCTCTTGCCATCCATTCACAAATCTTTTTTAAAAAATCCATATGGTCATTTTTTATGGCCAAATGGAATGCAGTGTTACGGAACGTGTCCATGCGCAAAAGAGCCAAACATAAATCACTTAATGAAGAATGTTCTTTTCTCTTGTAGAATTCATAAATGTGTTTCATGATCTTTTTCGCAGGTTCTAGCTCTCCCAACGCGAATGCCAATTGTAATGGTGTTCGATTGAAATGATCCGTTAGTGTGACTAGTGGAGCAATATTCACAATGACATTTTGACCAGTTACTAGTCCGTGTAATTTGGTTTGCCCGAGTACATTTCTTGGTGTATTGATAGGTTGTTTGTCCATGGCGCAAGTATAGAACTTGACATCTGGTAATAGTGTTTTTCTCTTTTGTGTGAAAACAAAGGGACTTGATTGGAACCACGTGTACGCCGTATTGGTTTCTTTCAACTGCATAGTCCACCATTTTCCCTCATTCTTTGCTTCTTGCGTTGGAATCAAAATAGATAATTTAAAAATAGCAATATCGAACTTGATGTTTTGGTTTTCGAATTCGAGTTGTGAATCATCGTCACTTCTACGGAAACATGTGGTGGCAGGAGTTGAACTTTCCAATTTGATTTTTTCTTGACCTTCTACGGCGACTATCCACCACTCGAAATTGGCTGCTGATAGTGATCCAAATAGTTTCTGACTTGCGTTCAAATCTTTGATGAAAAAATCGATTCGAGTGTCGTATCGTTGGTTATCTGAATAGACGAACAATCGATGCATTCTTGACATGTCTGTTGAAATAGATTTTCCACGTCCAATGTGAGCAGTGTCAATAGATAACGATTCGGAATGATAGATGGCCACTTGTGGTGTACTTGGTGGATTTAGATCAACATTATCTATCCAATCTTCCTCTTGTGTGAATTCATCAAACGAGTATGCATCCTTGAGCGTGTATTTTGCTTCTTTTCGATTAAATGTTACAGATAGTGATACTTTGACACAATTGGGATCATCTTTGTGTCGTTGTGGTGCTTTGATACGAATTCCACTTGGTCGAACATCTAGTATTTCTTTGTGAGTAACAATCGTTTTTCCAAACTTGATCTTTAAATCATCAACGCGATACACGTCCAAATTCTTCAAGTGTAGTATGGCTATTGGCTCCATATTAAAATCATCATAGTATTTTGTGACTGTGTAGAGTATGGCCAAACTCGGATCGATTACGTTTGGTGGAGGTGCAGTACTTGATTTGTTCAATTCGCGTCGTCTTTCTTCATCATGATTCGTTTTCTGTCTCTTGGTATCACGTTCTACTGCTTCTCTACATTCACTCAACGCTTCTTCCAACTTGCGCTTTTTTACAAAATCTTCTGATAGTTTCTGCGCTCCCGTTGTCTTCCCAGAATCTGTTGCGATACTCTTGATTTGATGCAGAATGCCATAGATTCTATCTAAATGGTTCTGTTTCAAATTGGTTTTGATGAATATCTCTAATAGTGTTTGTACAATGTCGACTTCTCTGGTTTGTGGAGCTGATGGCGCTGGTTGTATAGGTCTCAACGGCTGATGCGAATAACTATTGTGCATAGGTTTCGATGGAGGTTGTGAATAACTAGGTGGTGTTTCTCTGATGAGTGGTGGCGTGCTTGGTGATAGTGGTGAGTTTGCATATCGATGATGTCGAACAATGGAAAACAAACACGAATCGACAAAACTAACGATTGTCATGTTTTCCGCGTTGATTAGTATGAAACGAAAGAATTGTTTCAACGTAAATACAGTTGATGTATTATTGTATCGAAAACGGACTGCTTCGTCGAACGTGATATAGTTTCCCTTGTATGTTATTGGTTGTTCTGCAATGCAGCATAATGCGCTTGCATCTTCTAGTGTATGGATAGGAGCGCCCATTCCTGTCTGTTTCTTCTCTACTGTAACTTCACACAACCACATCTGAATCTTTAGTTTCCTAAAGTTCAGTTTTGTGGATTCTGGTATGTATATTGTCTGTGGAGGTGGAATAGTGAACGTATGTCCTTTTCCATCAGTATTAAAACTATCACGGTCTGGATAAACGTTAATGTTTTCGTCAGTTCGTTCGAATACGAATCCTTTTTTCAATTCTAAATAGGTCCATAATTGCGGTAGCGAATATGGTTCTATTGGCGTGCATGGAAGCTGTGGAAGTGGTTTTCCAGGTTGTTGTTTAATTGCAGGATTTGTATTTTGTATTGTCAGTGGTTGTATCATACGCATGTTTTGTGGTGGTGGTTGTTGTGGTGGAAAATACTGTGGTCGTCCATACATGTGATTTGGAGGTCCAGGTTGTGGTGGTGGTCCAGGTTGTTGATAATTATTTTGGTTGTATGGCAAGATTGGCTGGTTACTGTACTGTGGTCTGAACCTCGCAGAACTAGGAGACACACCGTGGTGTGACATGTCATCGAGTTTGAAGAGATTATGACGCAGAATGATTTGATTGGTTCTCACATATGCTGCAACCTATGAACGTTTCAAAACGTGATGATTGGTCGGTGGATGTTGTTGGGTTAAATTGGGGTTTATTGGGATCTAGAATGCACTATTAAAGGAATATCTTGCAGTTTGAGCTCGTGTAGGACTTTGTTGACTTGTTTCTGTAGCTTTTCATCTTTTATCTTCATGATGTTACGTACCAAGTCATCAGCAAGTGAGCATAGCCTACACACATGCCCTATGAACTGCATGTTCTCTTTTTGTACAATGACTTGAAATCCTGGCTCGTTTACATGTCCCGTCTTTTCGTCAAAAATAAAATTATTCAGTACGTAGAAACCGCGTTTCACAGTTTCCATCATGTGAACTGGTATACGTCCTGGGTCTTTACTAGCTTTCAAGAACTGCATAACCGATTCACACACTTCTTTTTTCCCTATTGGTTAGCGGCTTATTAGATTCATACCTGAGTCTGTCTGTTTATCTTTATTTGTTAAGAGATCATCGATGCCCGTTAGCGTAGTTTTAAGATCATCTTCCAGATCTTCTAAATCTGCACCAAAACCAACAGTAATACTCTTTTTCTTATCTCCAGTCTTACCGCTATCATTTTTCGCGAGTAAAGGATACGTGTTTGGGTACACATATTCCATGACAGCTGCTCTGAAGCGACCACGAAGATTTGCGGTCATAGAACCAAATGTTGTAGACAATGCGTTAAAATCTAAAGAATCAAACATTTGCATATTGCATTGAATATCTGGATACTCGGCAAGAGCAACATCTATTTGTGCTATACCGCCACCTTTTTCCATTGGATTGTATTCGATGGATAACCGAAGCTTACCGAGCACTTGCACGTCACTGATCATACAACGTAAATTGAAAGGAATCATAACTGGCCGCATTACCCATTCTACAAAGAATCCACTCGCATACTCAAATGTTGCATCAATTATCTAAAAAGTGAGTATTGTCGTTTGTTACGTACTGTTTTGTCTTCTGTGTACTGTACACACTGTAACGCGACAATTGTAGGCGGTTCATCATTGGCTAGATCCATAGATGTTATCCGTATGCTCTCCTAATTTTGTTAAAATTTAGTATGTGAACGTTACCAAAACTTTCATTTGCGGAATCGTTGTCGATAGGAAAGTATTAACTTTATCTAGTATATCTTGTGAATCGACACCCTTCCATAGTGTGCCGATAATTGCATTTACACAAGTGATACCATTAGTTTGATTTGCCCTGTTTTGTTTCGTGGGATCTTCGGAAATATCGCCCTGAGGCACCGGAACGAGTGGTGCGAGTAATGTATTTGGTAAAAATTGTCTGTTTCTCTGCGTACGTGATTTTTGTTGTCGATGGTCATGAAATGGCAGTCGCATTTCTGATATAAAGAATTTACTGTACAAATAATAGATAACAACTAGTAAGAGCATCAACCACGAGAACGGAACGTGTAACCATCCTAAAAAGTAGCCGAATATGACTAATGCTAACGGTGTTAGCATAGATGTTTGCGACATCAGTCCAGTTTGTGTCTGGTTGGCGATTTGTTTACAACTTTATCATATTGAACATCTTTCACCAAACGTTACCACTCGTGTCATCTGGGTGAAAATTGTTTTGAATGTCATGATAACACAAGAGAGTACAGACCCTGTAAAAGAGTCGCCGACACGTGTCAATGACGTTACAAGAATGGCAGAAAAGAATACGACACCCGATATAACGATAGAACCTAATACTGATATCTTTTTAACTCCAAAAAAACAATCTGTCGGTGCACTTTTTATCACTACACCAACGCATCAGAATGCACAAATCAAATCGGCTAGGAATATCGAAACACCAACTACTGACTTACCAATACGTATACGACGAGCAATACGAAAACGTAGCGGGTCACTACCAAGTCCAACTAGCATACTTTTACCAAACACTGGTTTGCTATTTTCCAAAACACCTAGTGCATCTAGACCACCATCTAGACCATCATCACGAGCGACTACACCAACACACGTACCTGATCATACACCAATTTCGCGGAAACGAATTAAAAAATTACCATCTAGTTTTCTAAAGTATTTACAGTCCGAACTATCTGTAGAATACGCTACTGATGTAGAAGAAACAATACCAGAATCACCAAAACAAGCAATAGATGAGCAAGTACGAAAAAATGTTTATAATTTGTTACACGTTCCGTTAGAATTAGAAAAAGTACGTTTTTTGGTTGCATAAACTAACCAATAGTTTTTATTCTACGGAGTATGCGTTTGTTTGGATGCGTTTTTGTACTATTTCACGTTTTTACCGTTACGCATCCTTATCACCATTTATTCGTTTCTATTTCGCTCAACACGCATTAAAAATGCACACGCACTCGATATCGTCAAATCATTATCGCTCGTACTAAACGTCATATTGATTCACATGTACTGGGACTACTCACAAGTGTATCACATTGTACGAGGAGAGTCCGCACTAAAACTATACGTTATCTACAACATGTTAGAAGTTTTCGATAGACTATGCAGCGCATTCGGACAAGATATTCAAAACTCGTTATTTTTCACGGCGACAGATCCAAAATTCTGGATCATAAGAGAACGATGGAGAAAAGAACCACGACGATCAAGTATCAAGAAAATCATTCCTCTCGTTTTTCATTTAATATTCGGATTCACTATTCACTCCATCTACTTGTGTACGTTTTGCTATTAATCATCTAACGCGCACAGATATTCATACACTTGTACAATTATTCCGAGTTATTACATTGAACGTGGCGTTAAATAGTTCCAACAATGCTCTATTCACGTTACTTGTTTCCAATAATTTTGTAGAACTCAAAGGCAACGTTTTCAAAAAAGTGAGCGACGACAATATGTTTTCCATTTCATGTGGAGACGCATTAGAGCGTTTTGGTATCATCGTGTACGGAATTTTGATTTACATGCAAAACGCAAGAAGCGCCATTTTCGGAGGTGCTGAATTATTATCTGTTACAATGATGTTTGTCGCAGAAATTGCAGTAGATGGCATCAAACATGCATTTATCGCAAAATACAACGAAATGAAAGCAGATATTTATAGTAAATTCAGACTCAAATTGTGTGAAGATTTGACAAACAATCGAGAAAATGTAAGTCATTTATTTTCGAGTTGACACAAGATAGTCATTTTTGGATAATACAAGCACAGTTTCTGCAAGAATGGGATTCATGGAAATCCCGATTGTTTCGTTATCAATACGAGTGTTTTTGCAATCGGTACCGCACATGTTGCCACCTACTAGCTCGTTGAATATTATTGTGTATTTACTAGGATACTGTTGTCTGTTTGCACTCAAGGTTTTGTTATCTGTTATTGTTGTCGGATATGCATCAAGAAAAATTGTTACTAAGACACGATAAAATAGTTTACTGTTACTCATGCGTACACGAATACAAGCACATACAGTATTCACCGATTTTCAAACATGCTCCAAAATGCAGACGTGACATTGTTTTCTAATGATGCATTTTTATTTTAAAATGATTGGTCATTTACATTTCAGGAGGATCATCCGGTTCTTGGTAGCTTTCTAGCTCTTCAGCCTATAAAATTAATAAAGTAAACTCTTACGCATTCTTCTTCTGAAATGGGCCCTCCATCGCAGGTCATGCACTCTGCATCTACACATTCTGCCCTAACATATACGACAAATATTACAAACAGTACAGCAAGGAGAAAGAGGAAGCGACGAGTCATGTTGTTTGTGTTTGATTTTATGTACAGGAATCACTTGTCAAACACGTGTTAGCGCTGCAATTACAAGAAATGCAAAACTACGATGCTTGGACACCAGTGACTAAAAACTACGAAGATGCCATTTTTTACACTCCGTACAACTCCACTAATGAGTATGTTGACATACGTTGTCACACATCCGACGCTTATATTACATTCTCGAATCTCCGCTCTCTTTTACGCTCAAAATTAATCGAGCGATGTACATCATACATAACATGCATAACGAATGATCAGATTATACTGTGGAACGCAGTATCAGGCACGTGTTTACGTAGAATTCCAAATGCAGGTTATATTACCGCGATCTTTCTCAATTCACAACAACTAGCGCTCGGAGGTAGCGACATCACAGTTATAAATTTGCGAAAAAGCAGTGAAACCTTTTCACTCCTTGGAAAGAGCGGCTACGCATTTAATGGCTTACTATTGTTACGCCCAGGACTGCTAATCAGTGCCGCTTCTAATCAAATATCATCTTGGGATCTAGAAACTAAATCTATACAAGATGAATGTTACATTTTCGGAAACAAACACATGGAGAGAATAAGTGATACAATGTTCGCTACGTTGGGCGCAACTTCAGCAACAATACAATTATGGAACGATAAACTACAAAAAACAGGATCTAAAATCTTTCCATATTCAAATATTTTGCAATCAGTGTCGTACATTGGTAATAATCGGTTACTAGTTGGAATAGCAAACAGTGAGGCGATTCTTTGGAATTTTGAACATAAAAATACCGAAAAACTAGACGAAACGTTACCACATTGGAGTGTTAGAAAAGTTTCCAACTGTATTGTCGCTGCTGATAAGAATTCCATTTCGATTCTCAAAATGGAGTCTCTTCGCAAATTAAAAATGATAAACGACGCATGCACAGATGGTGAAACAGTCATACAAGTAGCAGAACTAGAAAATAAAATCGTGTACATGAACAAAGAGCACAATCTCGTGCTGGTAGATCTAGAAGGTCGTGTTTTGCAAACATACAAAGGATGTAGTAATATTGCGACTCGTATTACTACGATTTAGATGCTTCTATTATTTAATAAATGGAACTCGACAGCGGAATAGCTGCTTGTCCCACAACTCTCTTTGAGAGTTTGAACAATGAACAAAAAACTGGATTTGTGATTGAGTAAAAGAGTTGTTTCGCCACTGTATTTATGCACTGTGATGGTTTGAATTTGCGAGCACGAGTTGTGGTATATTTTGTGACGGACCTATCAGATATTTTCTGATTTTTGAAGTTTCAAAGTTTGCTTTGAAGGATTCGTTTTGTAATATGCCATACCATAAGAATATTGATCTTCATGTGATAGAAGTATGAAGATTGTCAAAATCTGTGAGAGCCCACTGTACATCTCCTGAGTTACAATGAAATAGCTATCTATTTATAAACAAACAGCATTCCAAACCAAGTATCGACCTCCACCAAACTCACAGGAACTTCGGAAACGTGTGATCTCCCGAGAATTCCGACTAGACATAAAAGCGAAATAAACAGCACGGTACTCAACATCAAAAAACATGACAAAATCATTGCGTACAGTTAGCAAGCAACTCCAACGTTTCAACAATCATTGGTTCGATACCGACTTTAGTCGAGTATTGATGCCCACCATGAACAATTGGATGAACGAATTCCGCACCGATCAGCGAGAATGGCTTCCACAAACCGACATTAGCGAAACAGATTCTGAAATTAAAATTGCTGCGAATTTACCAGGCCTCAAGAAAGAAGATGTAAAGATCGAGTTTGATTCTGATACAAGAACGTTAAGTTTGCAGGGAGAGTTCAACAATGAGACAAAGAATGAAGATGAACACTTCCATTCAATTGAAAGAAGTCACGGCAGATTCGAAAGAAGTATTAGATTGCCGAGAAATGCAGATGCCGAAAAGATTACAGCATCAATGGAAGATGGTGTGTTGCACGTGGGCATTCCAAAGACTGCTGAAAAAGCACAACCATCTACTCGCCAAATCTCGATCGAATAAATTTAAATATTGTACAGTTTATTTCTTAGAAAATGGTGATCCAAAGAAGCGAAATTAAAACTAGACTCGCTTGAACGGATGTAGCAAAACTTAGTGCTTTTGTAGGTGCCAGAGTCGAGGGACTACCTGGCGCAAGAGTAGAGGGACTGCTTGGCGCAAGCGTAGTTGTAGGTGCAGACGTTTGCTGCGAAGCTAGTACGATCGTAGACTGTACCACTGGTTCAACATTCACAACTACGTCTTGCGTTTCAATTCCTAATGACACTTTAAGAATTGATCCACGAATCGCACGAATAGAAAATGCTTGATTATACGTCGAAACCAAGTATGTGATCAAATCAGCCAAATCTACTGACACCAAACCAGGTTTTGTGACCACTACCGACTTTGTTCCTGCTACATTTCCGTAATCATCTCCAACAAGCACTGTTAATGTTGCAGAAGATGCTACAAATGAAACATTGAACGTAAGTACAGTTTGAATCACGACTGATTTTTCGGGAATTTCAGTATTTTTGGTAAATGTTACTGGTAGAACAACAGATACACTAGAGTTACGATACAGAACAAGAGATGAGTTTGACACTGGTGGTGGGAGTTTTGATGTATCTCCTGTAACTTGAGAAGAGAATGTACCTCCGGAAGAGTACTGTTGTGGTGAGTTAGTTGGACCTGGTGTGGCAGTTGTTGGGGACTGTGTTAGCGTTGGTGGAAGTGTTGTAGTCATAGTAGGTGTTGTAGTTGGTGCGCTGGTGGTCGTTGGTACAACGGTAGTGGTTGGTATTGAAGACGTAGGAACTGATGTTGTTGGTGCACTCGTAGTCGCTGGAGCTGCAGTAGTTGTAGGTGCACTAGTGGTAGGTGCTGCAGTAGTCGTCGCTGGTACGCTAGTTGTTGTGGCGGCAGCTGTGGTAGTTGGAATATTTGTCGTCGTAGGTGCTACCGTGGTTGGCGCTGCTGTTGTTGGTGCTACTGTTGTAGTAGGTGATGGTGTAGGGGTGGCCAACAACGTACCAAAAGCGAACGTTGCTCGTTGTTGGTACCCATTTGCAAACAAATCTGTTACATTATAAACAGTATCAATATGACTCAATCGTTGCCCAAATGTCCATACAGTACTAGAAACAACACCATCGCCATAAGCATTATCAGTTTTCACGCCACAAGCCCAGAGTTGTCCAGAACTAGTGAGAAGTATGGTGAAGGTATCTCCAGTCGCTACTTTGACCAAGAAGAGTCCTCCGAATATTGTTTGATCAAACTTTCTTGCATACTGAACATAAGGTCCAGTTACAGTATCATCAGAACAAATTTGTCCTTTAGAATTGGGACCAAAACCATATCCTTGGCCGTCACTTGTGAGTAGTATACTGTGATACTCACCGGCAGAAATGTCAACAACAATTTTACTAGTATTGAGATCGCCTTGTACGTAATTAATTAATGATGGTGTTGGAAAACCCGTTCCTGTCTGGCCCATGTTACTGTACAATTGAAAACCCCATGTGTACACCTTTCCATCAGCAGAAAGGCCTATTGTGTGAGCTGAGCCTGCTGAAACTTTTAACCATGCACGATTACCGGCAGTGATACTTGGGTACAGAATTCTATTTGGTGAAGTTGATCCATCTCCATGAGAATAGGACCCGCCAACTCCATACGCATACAATGAACCATTACTGGATATCATGAAGGTATTATCGTTCAAAGAATACATGTACTTGATGTACTGTCCCGGTGCCAAAAAATCGGTATTCACTGGTGTTGGAACGAGATATTTTACACCGGCTGATGCATTTGCTCCTATAATATATAGAGAACCATCTAATGTTGCTATGTAACCACATATGAGTTGCGATGAGACAGCCGTTATTGTTTTTCCTGCTAATACGTTGTTGCCATCTACAACTCGGACTGGTACGTTGGATGAGCCGCCCAAACTGTTTGTTCCGAGTTGTCCGAAAGCATTACTCCCAATTGAAAATACTTTGTTGGATGTGGTAAAGAAGTGAGGTGTAGAACCTGCTGACAGAGAAACCACTGTTTCATTATTCATTAGTTGTGATAGGCCAGTGGTGGAGACAAAATTTGGTAGTTTGGAATTGGCAACTGAGTCTCCTTGTCCCGTACATCCAAAGCTGTTATCTCCCCACGATATTAAGTTTATAGCATGAACAACACACACAAACAACAGAACACAAACACAGTGTCCTATCATTGTCAGTTTGGGTTGGTTGAGTTTTTGACAGGCGACAACGTCTATCCGTTTGTTGTATGCCCTATTTTGTTAACTGATGTGGCCCTCAGACAATGGCATCAAAAAGAACTGGACAAAATTTTAAAGTTTTTCTGTTATTTAATTGAACGCTCTTTGTACCAGGAATATGGCCTCAGAACGCAACTCTCTTTGAGAGTTATTACTGTGGACAAAAATCAAAACGAACTTGTTAATTGTTTGGACAGAATTTTGCACTCGTTCTGTTATGCCCTCTGAAATACTGTTTTCCAAAGTTCAGTTTATGGGACTGCTCAACCACCTATTTAGGTGACATTTGATGATGACATTTGAAAGGCAGGAGTTCCAAACTCCAGTCTATCAATTTGGACAACCAAACGATTTACACAAAATGAGAGTGCTTGCTGTTGTGTTGGCGCTTCTTGGTTTTGCACTAGCCAAAGTCGCATTCAAAAACCTCCAAGGTTCACCAGATGAGTTCGGAATGCACAATCTCCCTAGTACAACAGACAGCGCTGTTGATTCGGACAGTATCATGTTCCCTATTACTCTAACAAGCACTAACAACGGTGCTGAGTGGATTGGCGACGTCCCAGTTGACTCAGAATCATTATTCGTGGTTTCTATTCTAGCAGAAAAAGCCTACGATGCCCAACTCGAAGTACAATCAGTCGTAGGAGTTGATGGACAACTAGTACACGATTTACCAGTCGTTTCCGATGTTGAAAAATCATGGTTTGGCTTCAACGAAGAAAAGAACTCTTTGCCATCAAAATCATTTTCTTTCAAGAAGCCCGTTCTAGGTCTATGGAAAATTAAAATCACTGGTGCCAAAGCAACAAACAATGCCGTTGATATGTACGTTTTGGCAATGAACGAGTCACCTGATCGCGTCTCTTCACACCTACTCAAATACGAAACATACACTGGTGGTCAAGTCGGAGTTCAAGCATCTCTAAC
>JAESGV010000763.1_pt1 | contig 13865 bp, 14 predicted proteins | sample 9269781 | NCBI WGS metagenome assembly JAESGV01 (sample SAMN15741586, study PRJNA653496) | algae metagenome | isolation source: Tildeniella torsiva UHER 1998/13D and co-occurring heterotrophs from... | place: Slovakia: Slovak Paradise National Park, Hrabusice, Kosice Region | collected 2000-01-01 | reverse complement strand
CGCCTCCCGATCGTCAATCATATCTGAAATATGTAGTACTGGGTCAGCAGCCAACAACGCATCAGTTATCATGTATTCTACTGCTTTTCCAACTCGATGGGAATACACTTGTTTGTGCAAACTATATCTTGTGTGGAACATTTCATAAAGGTTGTATACTTCTTTGGAAGAGAAGCAGATATCACCATCTAGTACTTTGCTAAACTTCATCAATCGAGTAGAGTCGTAACTTGATTTGTAGCCAAGATTCATACTGTCACGTTGCAAATAGTCAAACTTGTCTACATCAATACTGTTTTTGTGATTGGCTACTATTTGATACAAGTATCTACGTTCATCACTAGATTGTTAGTTGAATTTTATCGCATACTCTTGTTTGGGTACGTGTCCGTTAATTAAATCTTTGACAAACCGCACGTCTTCTGGTTCCATGTCAATATAGTTATCATCAATCAAGTAGTCGAACATCATGATCGATCCATCCTCGTGTGACCACTTCTTACCCGATCCTGGCCTAAAAGTGTTAATACGATTACTATTCGTACCTTGCTCTTGGAATAAACTCATTATCGAACACGTGACTGAACGGACCATGTCCAAGATCGTGACATAGACCTGCAATTTTGATAAGTTGTTGTTCACGATCATCTATCATCAATTCTGGTTGTTGTATTGCAATATGTTCGATCCACTGTCCTGCCAAGTGCGAAACACCTCAAATGTTATTTTTTGTTTGCCAAAGCTCACCTATACAGTGTTCAAATCTATTATGTGAGGCTCCTGGGAATACATAGTAGCAAGAACCCAATTGTTTCAAGTCTCTTAACCGCTGAAATTGCGGAGTATCAACAAATTTCATAATCTCGTCGTCCAATCTGTTTTATGTTAAATATTTTGAAACTCGTACCTAATATGACCGTGTAGAGGATCATTTATCGTTTTGTATTTTGGTAGCGACCCAAACTTGGAAATATACGAGGCAGAAGTGGGTGTCTTGGGCGAAGCAAGACTATCCATTGTGTTTTTTGAAGACCAAGTTGACTTTTGCACTTACAAATGCAATATGTGCATTCCTATTATATGCTTTTTCAAAATTATCTTGCTGAGTTAAACGGCCAAGTGGTGCGAAAGTTAGGTCTTATAACATTGATATGGCTTCTATTACGTAAACTAATTTTCAACTATGTTGATGTTTCGTGCGATTCCACTTAAAAACAGCGGCTGTTGCATAGTACGAAAAATACTGAAGCGTCTACGAAGGTATGAGAGTAAAAATTCGATTCTTTTCTTCTTTTTTTGTAAACATCAAAAAACTGCATGTTCGCAGACTTGGAGATAACCTCTGTCCATGTAACTGGTCATGTACGAACAACTGACCTTCTTGAAGGACTTAAAAATAATATGAGACTATCAGGAGCTTTCGTTCACTGCCGGTAGGTACATTAACAATTATTATTAATGTTCAGCTTCGATCCTAGCCTAAGTGGCAGGTATTTTACTTTTTCTGAGAATAATACAAGAGCAGATGGTAACGCAGCTAAAAAATCACAATACGCCGTTGGCACTATTCGCATGCGAGCGCCGTTTACATACACAATGGAGGTACAAATCGTAGCATTACCTTAACAAATTAGTTATTAAATATTAGAGACGGAAATCAAACATGTATTGGTGTAATAGGGATAGAAAAAGCATTAGAAACAAGAGGAGAAGGTGATTTGTGGACACAGGGTACTGTTTGTGCCATTACCTATGGATCCTTTTATAACAAGGGACAAAGTCTTAACAACGAAGAAGGTCAAACAATGGCATGCAGAACCGGTGATTCAGTACGACTAACAGTTGACATGAACTTGAAAACTATGAAATGCGAAAAAATAGGCGACGAAAAGCAGGTTCTAACGAGAAAGTTTGATGATTTAGCCCCTGTGCTTTTACCTGCAATACAAATCAATGGCGGAGAAGTTAAAGTCAAATTTCTGTAATGGAAACTCTTATTTTTTAAATAGTGACATTACTATGGTCAGTAATGAGTAGAACCATGACATGAACCACCCTTTGCTTTCTTCTGTTGGTTTTTCTTTTATGCGTTTTTGTTTTGTTTTAGTGGGTGTAACGACAGCTTCATTGAGACTGCATAGAACAGCTTCTCTAGGCACAGCAGTATTGAGTACATCGTTCATGTAATCTAAGGTCTCATAGACACTAAAATAAGGTGGGCATACAAAATCATGGAACAATATCCCATCGTGTTCTACGAACATTCTAACTGGAAGCTCATGCTCGATTTCAATAGGTAGATCTTTTAAAGTGGCCTCTTCGTAAATCATTCTTTCTGTAGTCGCGTGTATATACGAAATCGCCGAGCTTATCAACTCTTTTCTGATTTGATCTTTCAAAAATGAGATTTTTGTCGACGACGAAAAGTAAGTGTTAAACTCAATAACACCGGTGTATCGTACATTGATCATAGGATTCGTCTGTTTGTTGTTTCTACACGATGGTGATCTCATAATCTCTACTTTTGTACTAGTACTCGGCGTACTGTTCATCACATTTCCATCACAAAGTACGAGTATGTGTTTAAAGTACTCTTCCACATGTGACTGTGCTGAATCGTGTAAAATCTTCTCTACACTACTTGGTTAATATTCTACACTACGCTTACAGCCTGGTTTCATCTTTGACGTGCAGAGAGAACTGAATATCAATTTGTACAACTCCACTAACATTTAAAATCGACATTGCATTCCACTTGCTTAGCTCAATGTCTACAAATGGAGCTGTTTCGCCCTCGAAATATTGTTTCAATACAGGTGATCTATTTTGTTACTACCAAATCAATTTTCGTACTTTTTTGATAGTTGCATAAAATACAAACGAGATTCTTTCTTGATTGAGTCTAAAAATAATTTGATCACGTCATTTGTACGCTTTACGACTTCTTCATCGTTACCAATTGTGTAAATTCCAGACAAGTAAACTCCACCGGGTAGCATAGTCTGTATTTGTGCAGCTTGTGCTTTTAGTTTATCTGAAGGTACACTCGATAGCGATTTAAAATTACTGACGTATGGTTCTGCTGCTTTTTTATCTAACATAGGTACGAGTTTTGCTATTATGTCGCTATCTTCATTGTTCTTCTTTAACAGTTAATTTGTAGTTCTTGTTCTTACTATCGACAAAACAAAACCTATTTCGAATGATTCTTTTGCTAGATTGTTGACACGACCTTCTAGAATGTGTTCTACGGCAAACACTTTATGTTTGTGCATGTTTCAGTTGTCTTCAATTACAAATTCGTCTCTGTCTAAAGCATAAGTTCGATCTTGCTTGAGTACTTTTCATATTGTTGATAGCATCTCTAATTAAAAGCAGTTGAAGTGGTTTCTCAACTCAACTGTACTACCCTTCCTATTCAGGTCGATAAAATGAAGTCTGTTATACTCCTGGCCTGTATGATACTCATACTATCATACCTATGCACAGAAGTAACCAACGGAGAGGTACTAGCAAACTGAATTACTAATTTTCAGACTATTGATTCACTACTTAGAGAATTTGATGTTCAGTTACTTCAATATGAGATAAATACGCAGCTTACTGGAACTGTGCTACTAACAAACACTACGGCTGCTGCTCAAAACTTTGCGATTTCATTAGCTAAATACTATTGGGAATTGGAGAAGAAACGCTGTGATTGCAAAACACTTACGGATATTAACGACAAACGAAACTGCATCGACAAATACGTTATTACTGACCTAAAAACAACTGAAGCTAGTTGCAATGTTTGCGTATCTGCTGTAGATTTTTACAGAGGGATTGCAGCCCAAGCAAAGAAAAATGTTCCATGTGTACAAGCTCTTAGCGAGAAAGTATGCAATCCATTCTTAAGCGATGCGACATCAGTCAAAGTTGCTTGCGTTACGACAATCAATAGTTTATGTGCCTCCCAATTGGACACGCTAGCTCAACTACAAACAGCAGTCGAGTTTTGTTCTAAAAACGGTTACTGTGATGTCAAAGTAAAAACAGCATGAATTTGATTCAATAATTTAATATCACAGTTCAATCCAATTTACGTCTGTACAGGTAGATGTATCCCATGTCGAATGGAGGCTCTTGTGAAAGAGCAACCTTTCTGTCGTTGAATAGTACCCATTCGCGTTGTTTTGTCTCTTCATTGTACTTCTTGATGTGACATACGTAATGACCACAGTTTGTGTTGGTACCAATGTGACTGATAAATCCAAGTAGTTCGTACTTGCCTTCACCATCGCTGACGAATTCTTCTTCCTTGTTTGCACTTTTACCACCTGATGGTGCACTACTAGCTGCGTTCATTAGTTGATCAATGTCATCCATATGATTAAATAGCCAGTCAACAGCACGTTCTGCATTGTTATCAGTTTGTTTCAAAGCGAAGATTGCCTTTGGTCTATCGAAGCCCATATTGCATAGGTTTTCAATTGCTTCTTCTGGAACACTAGAGGAGTCACTTCCTTGAGACTTTTGAGGTACCGATTCTTCAATTGGTTGATCAATGTCGGCATCTTCAGAGTGCTCAAATACCCAAGAGATTGCTGCGTCAACGTTGCTGTTGTTTGTCTTCCAAACACCTCTTCTAGCACGATTCAATGGAATACCCATGTCTAGTAGTTGACTTACAATACTCTCATTAATAACGATTTCTTGTGGAGCGGAACTTGAACTAGAATCTGATTCTTCATTTGGTAACTCTGTTTCGTTGGCTTGGATTCCATTTCCTCTTAGCGAGCTGATATCAATTTCTTCTGGGTTTTCAATGAAGACATCTAACTTCTTTGGTACCCATCCATCAAGAATGAAACGACGAACTTGAACAATCAAGTATTCTGGGAAAGTTGCAAGTTTGGCAGTCTTGATTGCTTGTGTCTTTCTCTTGATAGCGCTACTGTAGAAGTGATCGACTTCTTCTGGATCTGCGACTGCTTTCAAACATGCCTTCATTGGTACACGAGGTCTAACTGGTTTTTCGACAGCAGCTTTTTCCTTGTTGAAGTCAGTGATGATTCTATCGTTGATGTTTCCTTCTGGTTTCTTGAATCCAAGTTGCTCGGCTTGTTTCCTCTTTTCCTCTTCTTCAAGCTTTACCTTCTTGGAATATTCTTCGTATTCTGCTTTGTTGATAGCGTGTTCGAGTGGTACTGGTACGCTCAAAATGTTGTCCAAACGATGAGTATATTTCACTTGCAATGATTCGGAGCATTGAACTCTATCTTCTGCTTTGTATTTGAAAACGGAGGAAGCATCTTCGAGTCCCTTTAGTTTTGATTCTCTTTCGATAAGTTGAATCAAATGTTGCAAGAATTCTAGAGCATCTTGTTGTCTGTTTGTGCTAAATTCTGGATGTCCTTTTCCAACTAGATGTTTGAATGTTCTTGGTGGAATACCAATTTGTGATTGAGTATGAGTATCAGTCTCCTTGTTACGAGAAGTTGCAACTTCGAGTGGCTTAGAATACTTGCCTGAGAGTAGTCCATTGGCTAACTTGGTGAGTTGGAAGTTCAAAGTATCTACGTCGTTGTTGCTTGTGTAGATATTCAATTCTTCATCACGGTAACGTTGAACAAATTCTGGAATACTCATGAGAACTTGCATAACACTGGCAAGATAGCAAGTGTTACCCATGTTTGTGAGACCAGTGAAACCTGGACCAAACATTGCAACGAGTTCCTTATCTGATTCTTGAATTCTGGAAAAGTCAAAATTGACGTTTTGATCGAGTTCCAATTCAGCCATCGTTTTCTCAGTCTTTTTCATTTCTGAAATGTTGATTCCAAAATGTAAAAGATGCTTTTCCAAGTGAGGATCGTCTACCATATCGTCTTCTGGGTACGAATATACATCAGCTTTGTGCTTTTCACCTTCCATTGATGGGACAATTGTTCCCAACTTGACTACTAATGGATGAGCGTGTTGTTGGTAATGTTGAACACCATGATTGTTGCCACCAGTACCGTCAAAGAATTTTCTTCCGCATGAGATCTCACCACAAGTCAAACATAGCCATAGGTTGTCAACCTTTTCGCATTGAGAACACTTCCACCCATTTGCAGGGATTTTAGTTTGTCCGATTTGTTTGAGTTCGTCAGCGTATTTTGATTTAACGACGCCTGCTCCTTCCCATACTTTAATATCTTCTTTGCGTTCTACAGATTGGTTTCCCAAAACACCTTTGATCGACATGAGGATCTATGAAATGTCAAACGCTTGTCATATGTACTAACCTTTTCTGGTAGATCGTTATTTGGTAATGGAAGAACTACATTGTTTGGTTCCAAGCAAACTAAACTTAATAATTCTTCATAACTTTCTTTTTCTTCCATCTCTTCGTCTTTAAATCCACCTTCGACGTTAATAGCGAGAACTTTTGGTGCAATATCTTTCTCTTCGACTTGCGCTTTTTCTTTGCGAATATGTTTGATGTTTAGGTAAACGTTGTTGCGAGTTAGATCAAAATTGCGTTTGATGTGCTCTTGGCAGAAACATTGGAACGAGTTCAGGTCAACATTCAATCCACCCTCGGATCTCTATTAACGGTTAGCATAGCGACGAATTTACATACAACATTGTCGAAACACAAAGCACATTCCTCCTTGTGAATTGGGGTGTTTTGGTTTGGCACTTGGATCTTATTAAAATCAAACTTCAACGACATAACAAGCAGATGGAACTTTCTTGTTGTTTGTGTTCTTTGGATTCCTTGGTTGTGTGAGCTCAACCTTGTAACCGCGCAAACAAAGACTGTTTTGTGTTCATGAATAACAAACAGTTTACTGGCAGTGAAAGTGCCGACAATCCTGTCAAATTTATGGAAGACGAGCATGAAGATGACGATGAATACGATGAAGAAACAGTAGCAAAGGTCGATTACTACGCAATTTTGGGTGTCGAGAGGACCGCTACCCTACAAGAAATCAAAACAGCATTCAGAAAACTGTCTCGAGAGTCGCACCCTGATATTCAGGTATGTGAATTTGTCCGTTTTATTTGAACATCTAGATTCAAAATGATAAGAATTTACAAACAAACAGCGTGTCAGAAGACAAGGACAAATTAAAACGATATTTCGAACAGAAACAACAACGTTTAACAGAAGCATACGATGTACTCTCACATCCAAGCAAACGATCGCTATACGATAGATTTGGAACAGTCGATTTCCAACTCGTAAAAGTCGAGGGAGTTGAAACAGAGGATCTAATAGAGACTTTGAGTTCACAAAAACGACAAAAACGTGCCGCAATTCGCGAGATGAGAACAAACGCATCCACACAGACAGTTATGAACATTGACGCAACGAATTTGATTGGTGCAGTTCTTAATGGAGGGGAGTTGCAAGGACAAGAAACTTTTATCACTGTTCCTTCGACATCCATGTCTCAAAATTTTCAAGTTTGTTTACTGACAACAACTAACTCGTTAGACACCAATTTCGAAAGATGACATTATTATTTTCCATGGACACGCAAAATATGATCGTGTGCGAAACGCATTGAACCACGTTATCGCAGTAGGTCACAGACATCAAATTAATCCAAAACATGAACAAACTCATGTACATACATCACTTGTACATACAAATTCTGCTCCAAATAGCTTTGTTTTATCGTCACACTATTACACAAAACTAAATGATAGAAGTACTGGATCTATTGGAGCGTTATTCCACTTGGCGTAAGTGATTTCGACAAATCTTACATTTTTCCAGACCATACGCAGATGTCACCAAAGTCATTCGTCCGTTAGGATTCGATTTTAGATACAAGAGGATATTGTTCAACGATAAATCACTAATGGGAGAGATCAAAGTTACATTCCCTCAGGAAGCAGGTGTAGTATTTGAAGTTCAAAAAGCTTTTACTAAGAGCACACTTGGCGTAGAGATAAGAGTATGCTCAATTCTTTATCAACTAATATTTTATAGACTTCTTCAGAAAGTCACATCGCACTAGAATATGGATATGAACTCAAGCGGAAAAAACCAGTAGAGCCAAACCAAAAGGCAAGAACCGTGAAACTACTATCGAATGTCTCAGTTACAGATTCTGGTGCATACGATGCGTCATTGCTTCTAACAAAACGAGTAACATCGAGTACAGAGTTAGGTGTAGGATTGGGACTCTCCAACGACGAAATTTCACTACGATGCTCCTATCGAAGAGATCGACACTTTTTCAATTTCCCAATCAAAATATCGAATGAATTGGATTACAAGGCCATTCTACTGGCGACAATAGCACCAACTGCATTATATCTTGGAATCAATACATTTATTTACAAACCATTAAGACGACGATGGAAGAGACAAGAACTATACGAAAAGAGAATCGACAACTATCACAAAACACAAAACCAAAGAGAAAAAGCATTGCAAGAAAAAGAAAAGATGCGTGACGCGATTCTCCGTAGCAGAGTCAATGAAGAAAGTGTACAAGGTTTACTTATTATTAACGCTCGATATGGAAACCTACAAGATGATGAAGGTGTAACAAGCGTAACACCACAAGATGAATTCCCACCATACATTGATGTAACTGATCAACTTCAGTTCCAAGTGTTAAATTCAAGATTACATTTACCACCTGTTTCGAAAACAACACTAGATGGATTCTATGATCCATGTCCAGGTGAAGAAAAATCACTTTCTATCATTTATAGATTTTTGAACACTACACATCGTGTTGAAGTACACGATGAAGATGAGTTAGAAATTCCAAGTGAAGAAGATAAATTGGGTGGTGAGGAACCAACTACAGATGATCAATACGAAGAGGAAGAAGATGATAATTAAATAATTTATGCAACGTGTAATTTGACTTGTTCTAATTCTTTGAGTACTTCTTCACCAAATGCTTGTGTACTTGTGACAACTCCTTTCTTTTTGGATTCTCCTGCACTAACCTTGAGAGCAGCAAGTAGTGATGCTGCTGCACTGAACTGCAAGTGTTGTGGAATATGTACATAACCTTTAACAATATTGTTACCACCATCACTTGCTTCTCCAGCAATGTCAAGTCCTTTACTCTCCTTGATATCTGTTTCAGAGGGACCTTTTGCAGCATAACGATCAACCAAATAGAATGCCAGAGGTAACATGAATGGTATCTTGAATAACAAAGTCATGAACCAAACGAAAATACTTGACGCAAATAGTGAACGCACAAATGGTGGAGGCACAGCGTCAGTATATCCGATAATATTGGGAACCTGCGTAGATTTTCCTAGTACGTATGAATCTGACATTGCCATAGAGGAGCATGGTACTGATGCATCTTTGTCTGGAAAATCGAACGACTTGATGTTTGTGAATTTTGGTTGCTGAACCAATTTCCCGTCTTTTCTAACAGTATCTGGTGCTTGTACTCCAACGGTTAACAATGTCTTGATAACGCCAATACTCATTTGGGATCCTTTAGCGCCGTATGCGACTTCCAAGTGTGTTGGTTCTTTGTTGTATCTTGATTTGTATTCTTTTACTAATGCACTCGCCAAACAATCACTAGGCATGTTTAGGTATGCTGCTCCAGAAAGGATCACGGCGTCATTAGTTGATTCAAACTCTTTCGCGTATAGTTGTTGGTAAACTGGTGCTTCACCAGAGATATCTACATAATTCTTTCCGTATTTGATACATGCACGAGCGATCAATGCTGCTGTTTTCGCGAATGGACCAGCGCAGTTCAGCACTGTTGCCACTTGTTCATTACCGACTGCTTTTTCGAGTTGTGCAGTATTATCGAGCGAGAATATAGCAAACTTTTGAAATTCGTACTTTTCGCCAATCTTCAACGTCTTCTCCAAGTCTCTTCCAGCGATTACGAATAGATCTTGTAATTTGTGTTTGTGAATAATTTTTAAAATCAACTCTGCTGTATATCCGTAGCATCCGTAAAGAAAAATGAGCTTGTTTTGCTCAAGTAACTTCTTAGACAAACGTTGTAGTACCTTTGCTTGAACGGACATGATTGTGTTGTTTGGTTTCTTGCGATTTTCCGCTTTTATTTCAGTCCGATCCTGAGCGGAATTAAAATTGAAGCTACTCCTACAGTGGTTGGGTACGCTTTAATACCTCTTAGAGAACGTAAGGTCTGAAATTCAACTGGCACCTGTGGTCAGTTGGCTAGTTTAAAACCACAAAACATGCCACACAAACAAGCTGATCCAACAAAAACAGCAAAAACGTCACGAAGCAAATATGATCTCTCGAAAGTGAGTGCGAAAAAGTCTGCTAAGCTTGCGACCAAGAAAAAACAAAAAGCTATCCTTCAAAATGCAAAACATATCGCATCAACGTCTACTGAATGCTTTCCAATTGATGATATCGTTGATGAATACGAGACAGATGATAACTTCGGTGAAGTCTTGCCCTCATGTAATTGGCAACCAGAGATTGGTATGGGGGAACTCTATCTGTAAGAACAAAATTTCTTTTAACAGACTAGAAAACATCTTAAAAATGTTGTGAATCCCAACAAGCATTGGAAACAATACAATGATCGTGAACGTAAGGCTGTAGAGGATGCATTTGAAGGTCGTGCTTGTATCTTTACAGATAAAGTTGGAACGCAAGATGATATTATTAACATGAGCAAAATTTATAGTCAAGTGATTGATCGTTCTGAACGCGATCCTGCTTTTGTGAGGTTGTTGGATCCACACATGGTCACAGTCGTCTTTGGTGCAGGTTCTTTAGCAGGTGTCGCTGCTCCAGGAGGATGGGCAGGACAGCTTAATGCGTACCCTCATGAAGTGGCCCCTGTTCCATTGAATGGCTCTGATTTCATGTTTACATTCCCTAGTCGTGAAGATGCTAGTCTATTTTATGGATGGGTTATTGGTCTTGGATATCATGGATGGTTGTCATCCTACCATAACCAACGTTATGTTTAAGTATAAAGAATCGAATTATATTATTCATGTAAATACTTATCAAACAAAACAAAGGTTTTTAAAGCTTTCCGTTCTAGACCTATTGCAAGCTTGCTATACTACGAATGTGCAGCAGGTTTGACCAGACCATACTTAGTGGCAAACAATATTACAAAAATGTCACTAACCGTCAATACTACACCTGTCGTGCAGAGCGATGCATCTCCACCGCCACAGAAAAAGAAAGCGAAAAAACCATCTAATATGTGCCTCGCAGTGCAAACACTCAACGGAGAAACATCAAACAATATGTTGTCTCATCTAGAAACGAATTTAGAACACGAGTTTGAAGTTCTAAAAGCCATTGTTCACGACGGAGTTTGTGAACAAGTGGATCTTGTCAAATCAACCACTGGAAGCGACCTCTATTTTCTAGTTTCTATTCAATACAAAACCACACTACGCGATGAAATAGAATTCTGTCGAAAGCAGAATAAACGTGTTACTGATGATAGAGTTTATAAAGTTGTCGCGCAACTATGGAACGCGCTACACATTTTACACTCACACGGAGTCTATATCGGATATTTGACTCCAGATTGTTTATGCTTGGACACCATAGCAAATGTAAAGATAGGACACTATGGATTGTACCACTTGTACAAGTTTATTAAACCTCGCGTAACAGTGATTGGAACACCTCCATACATCGCACCAGAATTATACGCCGCAATACAAATGGAAAAAGAAAGCAATGGACCAAAAAGTTGTGAAGATAAAAAGACACCAACCGAATTAACAGACGACATAGAAGATGTATGGTGTCGGATCAACTCTGAATGTGACGTTTGGACTGTTGCTGTAATTCTACTCGAGTACATTCTGAGTACGAAAATGCCAGTGTCATTCAATACAGCAGGAGATCGTGTTTATCGTGACTTGATGGATTTTATCAGTTACTGTGGCGAAAGAAAAACAAATGGAGAATCTACCAAACAAGTTAGCAAAGAATACATTCAAGCCTATGAACGTTTATCACGTATCGATAATTCTGTCATGGATATCATTCTATCATGCTTAACATTGTCACCAGTTCAAAGACCAACCATGGATTGGGTAATCCAACAAGATTTCTTCACGTCAGTGTCCAAGGAAAAACCAACCAGTATGATGTTCAATTACGTTCCAGTACCATTGCTCAAATGTAAAGAGTTTGAAATTAACCCAGAGGGATCATCTCCACGTCACCATGTGAGATCGATCTCTACAAGTTCTGATGACTCTCCATCAATGCATGAAGTTTTGTCAAAGAGACCAGAAGCGGCTATGATCACATCATACAAAGTATGGAGAGACCACTTCCAACGAACAGGATCATCTGTTAGCCGATTCTTTGAGTCTAGAAGATATGTAGTATACCTACCAAAGACATTTCGTGTTGATTCGATTGTAAGCAAAGACAAACGACTACGAGAAGGGAACGATAAAAAGTGGTTAGATCAACATACAATACGAAACCATAGAACATTGACAATTCCGAATAGTCAATTGCAAGAATGGTTAGAAGTAAATGGACCAAAGACCAATCAAGAAACACCAAAAAGTGAAACACCACCATCCGTCACTACAACATTTGTTGCAGTACCTTCATACATGTCACCTTCTAGTCCTATTACAGATGGTGCAATTCAACTCAAGAGTGCCAGTAAATATGATCAAGATAAACAAGTGGAAGATATTTTATCGGAAACAGATGTCTCTGAAATAGGAATGAGAATGTTGAGTGGATACAAGTATTCTTCACTCGTTCATGTTACTGGTGATTTGTACAGAAAGAGAACACATTCGAGCAAACACAATACACCATACCCATGGACGTCATTTGACAATTTATTATCCAAGAATGACAAGAATGCAGATTATCAAAAAGGTCGAGTTGCTCTATTCAGAAGATTGTTATTGGATTACCCACATTCTCGATATGACATTATAAGAGAAGCAAAAGCAGATATTCCTGGTGTACTACGTGGCGAAATTTGGGCAGCCATACTTGGAGTCGAACACGATTTGGAAGCGTTGGAAATCTATAATGGACTTTTGAACAAGATTAATTCCATTCGCAGAAATGGAAAATGGTTGAGTAGTGAGTGTGAAGCAAGTGATCGACAAATATCAGTTGATGTTCCAAGATGCCACCAATACAACAAATTGTTGGCAAGTTCGACAGGTCATGCCAAACTCATTCGCGTATTACGTGCTTGGGTTGTTTATCACGATACAACTGCCCCTCCACCGGCAACTTCTGAACATTCATCACCAGAAGATGATCATCATCCAAAACGTGCAGAAGGTCCACTTGTCTATTGGCAAGGTTTAGACTCTTTAACTGCGCCTTTTGTTGTATTGAATTTCCATTTCGAAGCGAGAGCATTTGTATGCATACGCGCGTTAGTAGACAAGTATGTGAAAGGATTCTTCGCGAGAGATAATAGTCATGCTATGGAAGAACGATTGGTAACGTTCCAAAAGTTACTAGTCTATCACGATCCAGAGTTGGGTTTACATTTGAGAAACATTGGATTCTCCCCAGAATTGTATGCTATTCCATGGTTCTTAACTCTATTTGCACATGTTTTGCCAATTGAGAAAATATTCAAACTATGGGATGCGCTATTGCTTAGTTCCTCGTCACATTATTTGCCAATATTCTTGGCTATTGGAATGATGAAACAATTGAGAAGTAACCTGCTCCATTCTGACTTTAACTCGGCAATGACACTATTCCAAAACATGCAAGGAATAGATATTAGACGCGCTATCAAGGATGCCGACCACATTGTAGAAAGAACACCAAAATCTATACTTACGTCACCAAAGACGTTTACATTGCAGTACTATAATGACAAATGTTTATGTGCACGTTTGAGTCCAAAAGAGTTTGATACATT
>JAESGV010000762.1_pt1 | contig 13897 bp, 6 predicted proteins | sample 9269781 | NCBI WGS metagenome assembly JAESGV01 (sample SAMN15741586, study PRJNA653496) | algae metagenome | isolation source: Tildeniella torsiva UHER 1998/13D and co-occurring heterotrophs from... | place: Slovakia: Slovak Paradise National Park, Hrabusice, Kosice Region | collected 2000-01-01 | reverse complement strand
TCTAGATAAACATTAGCTAATACAACAGTAAGACGTAGCGGGGATGAACAAAGGGAAGCTGGCACAGGCTCCACCAAGTGGTAAGGATGAACATAAACCTGCAAAAGCTCAAAACAAACCACTCGTATCTCCACGTAATCGAACTGAGACATCGACAAGTGGAAAATTAAGAACTCCAACCACCAGAGTTGGTGCTTCCAAAGGCGAGTTCTCGTCCTTTTTATACAAACCAGTTGCAAAACCACAACCAAAGAGTATGTTCATTTTCAATGCTTCTAACTTGTAAAAGAAGTAGAAAAGTCTCGTAACGAGCATGTGCCAAAAGAAAGACGCGATCCAAGAATTCTGCCACGGCCAGTGGATTATATCTCTGGCTCTGCATCCGACAATTCTGACGGCGAACACAAACGTCCACCCGCGATAGCAATTAACGCGATACAAAACCCAACATACCAAAAACAGTCGAGTATTAGGGACGCATTAATGTTAGAACATAGAAACATACTAGACAGTAGCGCGGGAAGCTCACCACAAAAACCAGACACCAATGATACAGAACTAGATCAATTGGGACCTTCCTTGACAACAGATGATGAAGTTCATTCTGATTTCTCGGGAGTAAGTGCATCTACAGTGAGCAGTACCGGTCAACAATTTTACACAGCACATTTTTCTGCGAATAATACGGACGAATCGCGGTCAGGCGACTCACCAACACGTGAAATAACTGACACATTGCATACCGTTGAAATGATGTCGCCCTCGTCATCTATTTCTTCTGTACACGACGGTAGTGTACATTTTGGCGCTTCTTCACCAGATAGTAACGATGAAAGCTCAGGCAACTATAAAGAGTTTCTATCGCAAGTAGCATCCCTTCGCCATACATTGACAGTTCTTGATGGAAAAGTGTTTCGTGGACACATCAAGTCCAGTAACAATTTTGATCAACTAAAAGCAAATCTCGACCACATTGAAGCAAAGATACGAGAACTAACTGAACGAGGAAAGGATATGTCAGACAAATCGGTGGAGGAAACACTGTATGATTTGCAAACGGCTGTGAAACAACAACGAGAGCTATGGTCGCCAGAATTCTTTGCAGAACTGAAGTTCCACATTGGAAAACTACAAAACTTGGAATTGTTATACGATGGAGATTTTGGAGGTACTTCAGTAGATGACAATTCTCTTGCGGAAGTCATACAACAAAAATTGTCATCAGAACCGGAGCGCCAAGCAAAAGAATCCTTCACGAGGACGTTCACAAAAACTGTCGAGAATCCAAATGTTAGTGGCAATGAGTTGGCGACAACCGATGACGAATACGATGAAGAAGATGGAGTAACAACTACTACGAAAACGCAAACAACAACGACAACTATTTTAATAGCAAAGGCGCAACAAGGAGATGGTCCACCATCATTGGCACAAAGAACCATGTCTAGTCCTCGACTGATGTTAAATGTTGCCAAGAAGAATCAAGAGTTGACAAACCAAGTCCAACAAATACAAGATTTGCAACAAGAACATACTGTAGGAATTACTACGATCAAGAGTAACTTGGAGATGTGTGTACGCGATATCACAAAGAATGTGCAAGAAATGAACACATTCTTGAACAGGAAGATAGAGACAGTAAATGCAAATATAGAATCGGCTAAAAAGACTTGGAATGAATTGCAGGCGAAGGCCAAGAAAGAGACAGCCGATGACGTTTCTCACAGGATCAGAACCATGGAGAGTGTTATGAATACTAGTATTGATTCCGAGATTGAGGAGCGGAAAAAGTTAGAACAATCAGTAATAGATCGTTTTAACAACAATGCAGAGGCAATGTCCAAGTTCTCATCTCACAACGATTTACAAGTGTTCAAGCAGGAAATGTCTACTCACATTTCTGTAAATAACGATGAGCTTAGAAGCGAGTTGAAACGCGATGTTTCAGTTGCAATCGAAAAGTCGGAAGAAAGTATTATGGACAGCGTCAAGAGTTACAACAATGATTTGCGAACGGCTAAAGCAGAGTTGGAAGAGAAACTGAAAACATTTGCACAATCAGCCAAGAATACAACAGAAAAACATGCTCAAGCACTTCAACATGAGTACACTGCAAAACTAAGCCAAGCCGAACGTAACATTGGCTTGAAACTGAACGCACTCGAAGCTAACATGCACTCTAGTTTCAATGAGCAACATGACACAATGGAACGTGAAATCATGGGAACAGTAGCAAAAGAATACGCGACTCGTATCGAACTAGCCACAACTATTCATAATCAAATGGCACTAATCGAAGAGAGTACCAAGAAAGATTTAGAACAATGGGTGGGCGATACCGAAGAGAAACTCTCGAGAAGAATTGATACTATTGCTGCCAAAGAAAAAGAGTACGCTACCAAAGCTGATTTATCCATTTTTGACAAGAGAATGCATTTGGACGAAGATTTTAGAAAAGATACGCTTCGGAATCTGGAACGAAGAATTAGCGATACAGACACCAAAGTGTTTGACATGAGCGCAAGTTTGGTTCACTTGGCGAGTAAAACTGAAATGGACAGTCTCGCGAGTGAAATGCATCACATGGAAGCACATGGCAAACAGGCGCAGTGGAAACTCCAGGAGCAACAGCAACAGATCTACCAACGTATTGATACAAATGAAAGAGCGCTACGGTTAGTAGAGGATAAAGGAGATCGTTTTGAAGACTTCATTAGGAGGCAACAACAAAATGAAGAATTCAACATGAAACAAAATGAACGACAACAAGAAAGAATTTCGCAAATTAACGACACTATGAATAAGAATCAGTTGAATAATGCGAAACGGTTTGAAGATATTACTCAGGAAATCACACGGAAAGGCGACCAAATTACTCATAGAATTATCGAAGATTTGGATGACCGAGTCGTTGATTTATTACGTGGGGAGTCTCAATTATCGAAACAAATTAAAACACAACAATCAGAAGTTGAACAACGAGTTGAAAAGAAACTCAACGAACAAACCAATGCCATTACTAGTCGTGTTGAACGATCGGTTAACTCTATAGAAGAACTAAAAACAAAGATAGTTTCATTAGAGACAGAGTCAAACGTTTCCTTGGATGAATTAGCTCAAGCGACAAATTTAAGAATCGTGAATTTGGAACATGAAATCAAAGGAGAGCGAGATCACTCACGAGAACAGTTCCAAACAGAAATCAATCGCATTGATAGTATTGAACAAAGAATCGACCACTTGACCGGAGATATTCAACAACGTGTCAAAGATAGCATTACCAGTCAAGAGAACAAGGTCCAAAACCAGATACAAACAATAGAAGCTCAAGTACAGCGAGCAAACAAAAATTTGGAGCAGCAAGTTAATATCACGAACGAAAGTGTGAACAACAAGTTGGCTGATACGCAAAGAGAGACTAAGAAGTCGCTGCTGTCACTTGCAGAAGAGCTCAAGATGTTGCGTGACAGTAACAACAGTACTGATCAACAGATACAAGATAGTTTTACTGAGACGTTGAATCAAACTCGTGAACTTGTGGAATCCAATATTTCTGATTTAGATGCAAAAATAGCGTCACAAATAGAAAGTCAAAACGAACGTGTCGACAAATTGTACGACGTCGTACAAGGGCAACATAGTCAAATTGAGTATACGCGTAGCGACGTGAAAGGTCTACGCACTTTGATTGAGCAGAACAAGACTCTTGCCGCGAATCAGGTAGCCGATGCGAAAGTGTCCATACAAGGTGTTCAGAATTCTGTTCTACAACTCAAAGATCAAGTTGATGACAAGATTAGAGATGCAGAACTAAAAATTCAACAAAATGTATCATTGCAGACGCAACAAGTTTTGGATGTTTCTTCAAGTAGAATTTCAACTCTTTCGGAAGATGTGCAGAAAAATCGTAACACATTGGAATCGTCACTCGTGAAACTTGAAGCACAAAAGAGGGACATGCATGATATTCAAACAGCAAGTGAGCGAGCCACTAAGATGCTTTCCGAAAAAGTCGAGCAGAACCAAACATACAACCTCACTCGGTTCTCGCAGATTGAATCGCAATCGGAACAACTCAAAGACTATGTACTAACGGTAGAACGATCTATTCAAGAACATGATAGCCAACAGAAACAGTACATCGACTCGTTGAATAATACTACACTTGGAATGGTATCTGTGATTGATAATCAAGTCGGCAATGTAATCAAACAACTAGAGGATCAACGCGAGCATCTCATAACGACAACAAGCACCATAGACTCTGTACGCTCGGATACTCACCAACAAATTCGTAGTATACGCGAAGTTTCAGAAGAAAGAACTAGGTTGTTTGAGGAGCGTATGGAGTCTGTTAATAAGCACGTTTTGGCACAAGTTACTGCTGCTGAAGAGCAACTACAACGACATAACGAGTCAGCTATTCATTCAGTAACCAATGAACTTGCAGCAAAGATTGAAGAACTGAAACAGACACAAGAGCAAACAGAATCACAACTTGATACTAAACTTGCTGAAAACCACAACTCTGTTCGATCGCTGATAGAACAAAGAACTGCAAATGCCGAAGACACCTTGAAATCATATGTTAACAACAAGACTGCAGGTTTGAGTGATGATATATCTATAGTTCGGTCAAATATAGAAGAGGCTCGAAGGTCATTGGACTTGAAGATTGATACACAACGGGCTATCGTTGAAGAGATGATTGCATCGTCATCAAGTGAAAATGACGAGAGAATCAGGAACATTTCTCATAAAGTTCAAGGAGCCACTGATGACCTCCTACAAAAAGCGAAGGAAGCCGAAGAAAAATCACTGACTATTATTACATCGATAAACAAGACGTTACGCGGCTTAGTAGACGATGTAAAAGTAACAGTAGACGAGAATGCTAAAGAAACAAATACAAAGTTGAGTCAAGTTAACAAACGACATGATGAGTTGGAAAACATGATTGAACAAGTAGATAAACATCACTTGGAAAGTGTTGCAAAGCTGGAAAGAAACTACAAAGCACTGGATGAACAACAAAATGAAACTAACGCTAATGTCAACAAATTACAAGGACATTTCGAACAACAACTTGAGGAACAGTCTAATCGTATCAACAGCTCGATAGACACGTTGAAAAGCGACCTGTCGCGCACGCAAGAGAATGTTCAAGTTGTTTCCAAAGAACTAAATAATGTTCGTGAATCGTTTGATGAACGGATACGATCTACTGAAGAGGTTCTACATCAAAATATTTCCACGCGATTAGAATCAACAAGCAGCAGTACAGAAGACCGTTTTTCTGCTATTGGTCAAACATTGCATCAGTTACAGTCAAACTTGGATAAGGAAATTGTAAAAACGGAGCAAAACAATATTGCAACAGCTGCTAAAACGCAAGAGATACTACAGCAGATTGCCGACTTGCAAGAAGTGCAAAACACATCAAACACTAACAACGAGTCATACAAAACTGATATCGAGGCTCAATTACGCCTAATGGACGCAAACACTGCCAAAGAGGTCAAGAAGGTGTCTGAACTCGTGTACGCAACTGCTGAACAAATTACACGCAACAATGATGCGTTTACAAAGCAAATCAACTCGGTGCAAGAGCAAGTCAAATTGGCAGGAGAGTACGACGAAACAATTGTACTAAAGATTGATGAACTTCAACAAAGTACCGAAACAAAGTTTGCAGAAATGACCGAAAGTAATCTTAAAGATTTGACTACGTTGACAGAAGCTCTAGACGAACGTATGGCCACGTATGTAAGCCGTGAGGAGTTCGCTACAACACTAGATACAAACTTGTCACAAAACAAAGAAGTTCAAGATGCATTGACAAGATCGGTGACGGAGAAACTAAAGCAAACAACTGATCAATATGATGTTACCTTAAAGTCTCTGGAGACACAACAACAAATTACAGATGAGCGTATAATAGAGTATATTACACGAAACGACCAGCGTGCGGTTAACGACTTGGCTGAGATGCGAGCACACGTTGAGATATCACTAAAGACACAACGCAAAGATATTGACGAACGCACTGATGCATCTATCGAGCAAAACAATGTACTATGGGACGATAGAGTAGCAGAAATATTGACCAAAGTTGAGCAGACACGAGAAGAACTGAGTTCTCGTGCAGTGACATTACGCGAGCAGTATGAAGCGACTGCCAACCATGTCAAGGACTACATCCAGAAGAATGATGCCAACATTGTTTCGCTTCGTAATGACCTCGACAAATCACAAGAAGAGAAATACCAGACCACCAATGCAAGATATGATGAGTTGTCGGGCATCATCTCAACAAACGAGAACCAAAACAAGAATATGTTTGCCGCACTTGATAAGCATTTGGCAGAATCTGTTACATCTCTTCAAAATCATGATGCTCAGTTACAAAGGTTAGTTCAAGAATCGGAAAAGTATCGCGAAGAGTTTACGATGCTTGATTCTAAACTTGACACACTCAACGCTACCACAGAAGAAAAGATCAACAAAGTTAAAAAACTATTGTTGGAGAATTCGTCTAGTGAACAAACTAAAGCGCGAGCAGATGCACTAGAGCTTATCAGTTCGGTAGAACAAATGCAAATGGAAATAGAATCAAGATTGGATGGATTTACTGCAGAAACACAAGTTAAGTATGATGCGTTGAATAGCGAAATATTTTTATTGAAACACGATTCGGAAAATGTTTCGGCTACTGTGAAATCAAACCATGAGAAAACGGGACATGCAATAACAGAAATAGCCAAGATGATTGACGAACACAACAAAGCGATTGACTTTTTGGGAAATCAAAATAGTGCCGCAAAAGACAGAATGTCTATCTTGGATACAAAAGTAGATACAATTCAGTCAGAAGCTGCGATATTGTTGAACAATCTAGAACAAAAGTCAGAAAAAGAACTAGAACAAGTCAAACAAGAGTTAAATACACAAGTTCAAACAAGTTCGAAAGCAGTGTTAGATATTTCTAGTCGATTGAATACTTTATCGATGGAAATCGAAAACAAGTTGCAAAATAACATGCAACAATTGGCAACCAGTTTAGAGGATCTCAAGGCCGATGATAATACAAGTACAGAGAGACTAGAAACCAATATTCAAAAGATAGATGAACAATTGAAGTCAATGGCAGCACAAAACACGAGTTCCTCGGCAAGATTTGATCAAACAATAATCGAATATCGAAATCTCCTCAATGAACAAATTGATAACGTTCAGCACGCAATACAATCACAAAATGAAGATGTCCAGACGATTAAAGCCAGAATGAGCAATATGGACATTATCATAGACGAGAATCTAGAAACTAGTGCGCGAAATTTGTTTAGTTTGGAGCAGCGGATCGACAATCTACCAACATTTGAACACTTGGAAAAAGTGGTCTCTAACATCGATACTTTATTACAAACAAGAATATCTGCTCAACAATTTGAGCTTACTGAAGTCAATACTAGAATTAAAGAGCTGTATGACGACGCAGTAGGCATAAAACGCGTACTGAACGAAACATCAGAGTCCATTGGCTCACTAAACTCAAGTGTTACGAAAGTGGAGAAGCTAGGAGAAACAATCTCCACATTGGACGATAAGTTGAACACAAGTGTCGCTACTACAGAAGAACGCTTCGACGCAATCAACTTGCTTCTAAGTCGAGAAGTAAAAGAAGTCTCAAGTCGTGTAGAATCAGCAGAAAAGAATGTTGAATCGAAAATAGCAACATTGTCAGATGAACAGAAACGATTTATTACTCAATTTGAAGAGAACGTTAACAACACTACAAAACGAGTGTCAGACGCTTCTTCTCGACTAGAAGTAGTTGAAAATGAAATCCGACAAGAAATAGCAAGTCACAAGAATGAAATCGCCTCACGAATCACGTCAGAGTTCAACCTACAATATAATTTATTCCAAACACGATTTGATGATATCAATCGTCAACGCGAAGAAATAGATACGTCAACAATTGACCATTTGGATAGTTCTATTCACCAATTACAAGCTGATAAAGATCAAGAACGAGAGTTTTACGCGAAAAAGTTGTACGAGTTAAACGACAAGATTGAACAGTTACATTCTAACGGCGTCGAACGAGAATTATCAACAACCATTTTGGATTTACAAGATCGTTACGAGAAAGATTTGTCTGAGATGTCATCTCGTTTTGAACAAATGTTGGCTAAAATAAGTCAAGATATGAACAATCGATTCTATATTCAAGAAGATTTACTACAAAAGATGACGCAAGAAAAGTTGGAATTGAAACAATTACTCGACCAAGAACGAAATGATCGTAGGAAGCTTGCTTCACAAGTAGATCAATTACGCACTGCAGTAAACAAGGTTGAACTCGTCGAACAAGTACAAAAATCAATAGAAGACGAACAAGTGCAACACTTGCAAAGAATCGAAAGTGTAGAGAAGAAAGTTGATACAAGTGTTGTAGAGCAAAACGACAATACAAGTAGACTTGCATCATTGTCAAACAAAGTTAACGATTTATCAGAAAAGGTATCTAGTGGTGCTTCTATGAGTCAATTCGAGACATTCGAAACATCATTGCGTAAGACTGCAACTGATATTGGAAACTTGACAAAACAATTGGATAAAACAGACAAGAAAACATCCAAATATATTTCAAAAGTGGAGAAAGATGTTACTGGTAGACTTACTACTGTCGAGAAGAATGTTAGTAAACTAGAGCAAGAACAACATGCTTCAGATACAAAGACGCAACAAATAGAAAAGAAACAAGGGGAGAATCTAGCAGGTGTTGAGAAAGTGATTAAAGAACGAATTGCAGGATTGGAAACCAAAGTACAGAATAGCACTAAACACTTGGAGAAGTTACAAAACGATCTACTAAAGCGTAACAAGAGCCCAATTGATGAATCGTATATTACACGCATTAACGACGTTGAAACCAGAATGGATGTTGTAGAAGACTCTACTAAGCTCTCACTACAAAAAGTAGAACAAAAATTGGAGCAAGTCACTGAAGGATACCAAGAACATGTAGCAGAGAAAGTAGGTGGTCTTGCACATCATCAAGAACGACAAATTGAGACTGTTTTGACTCAAGTTAAAGATTTGTCAGAAAAGCTGCAAGATGTGAATGAATTCAAACCAATTTATCAAAAGATAGAAGAACATGAAACCAAATTGGGCGACTTGGAGGAGAAAGTTGAACAAGACCAAGAATCGATCCAAAACATCGAAGCTAGATTAGAGCAAGATGAACAAACGCTAGACGAGCATGGTAACAAGATTGAGAAAGACGAAGAACGTGTTGGTGAACTAGAAACATGGAGAGACTCATTGATTGTGCGAACATCTCGCGTAAGGCGGCGATCATGGGCAGATCTTTTAGTGCTCATCTTTGTTACGATACTTATTGCAATAGTCTCAATGATACTGTTTGATTATCCTAGCGTGAAACTATTGCACTACGGCACACCACCTACATGATTGCATAAAATAAGACAATCAATACAACTACCATGCAAGTAAATCGGTGCCAAACCAACCTGTGGTCATCCTTCCTGGCTTCAAATCAACGCTAACACCAACTAGTCTTGGTTTGCTCTACACGAGCGATGTCATCTTCAAGTCATTGCGAACTGACACAATCTTGGACATGTTCCATAAGCTATCCAAGCGTTATCGCGATGATAGATTACTCGAGACAGAGTTCAAGCGTGCTGTTGTTGGAAGAATTGTGTTCCTTACATACTCTAGAAAAACCGTTACCATCACTGGAGTTGCGTAAGTAATGATTTATATTCTTACAAATAGTTTTGACAAGAATCCAATGTCAAAGTTCTTCTTGACCAAACAAGATAGGGAGATCACCTATAGAGACTACTATAAGCAGTCATACGGTGAAACTATCACAAATCTGCAACAACCTTTGCTTATTTGTCAACGCAAACACAAGTAAGTAGTTAAACAACAACTAACTAGTCCAGAACACAAGAGGAGTATTTCATTCCAGAATTGTGCCAAATGACAGGTCTTACTGATGACTTGAAAAACGATAACAAAGCAAAGCGTGATATGAAGGCAATCGTCGACATCTCAGCCGCAGAAAGGTACGAACACAATGACGTTTATTAACATGGTAGAATGCAACGAATTCAAGAAGATATCAAACTCTGTCTAGACAATTCAGACTTCAAAGAAGAACTGTCTGCCATGAAGGTAGAACTCAACCCAGACTTGATTGCAGTTAAGGTGCGTCACGTTAATACTCTTTTTAACAACTCTAGGCTCGTGTCCTTCCAGTCAGTAGAATACAATTCGGTGGTAAAGATTCGAGGTACCCAACGAAAAAGTTGAGTGGAGAATTATGAATCAAGAACCATACAAGCACTTTGACTTGAGAAACTGGTTAGTTATTTGGGACGGCAACGGTCCTCAGAACGCTATCAAAGATTGGATCAGTTGTGCCAAAAGAATCGCAAGTCAAATGAACGTTCGCTTCAGCGAACCAATGGTAGAAGTTGTTCGCAGTCGAGATTTTACTAAACAAGTTCGTGAAATCCTAAACGACTATGAACGCACGCAAATCGCAGTAATTGTAGTGCCTCATGGTGATGAAGGCATTTATTACGAGTTGAAACGCATCTGCCTCGAAGATCTCGGTATTCCATCGCAATGCCTCCACCCAAACAAGGTCATGAGGGCCAACATGTCTGTAGTGACGAAAGTAGTTATTCAAATGATTTGCAAAGTTGGAGGAGCACCATGGAAGATTGATCTTGCTGAAAAGTCACTCGAAAATACGATGATCTGTGGATTGGACTTGCATCATAGTGGAGAACATGTGGAACACAAATTCAAGAAGAAATCAGTTGTTGGTTTTGTAGCTACTCTCGGTCGCAGTCATACTACCTATAGTTCTGGTGTATCGATCCAAGACTCTGGAACAGACATCGCACAAGTGGTTACACCACTGTTCAAACGCGCACTACTTGCGTATCATAAACACAATAGCAAGTATCCCGAACATGTGCTCATCTACCGTGATGGAGTTGGAATAACCGAGATCAATAAGGTTAGACAGACCGAGTGGTCTGACATTATTGATTTGCTTATGGATATCTCGGAAAACAAAGCACCAGATATGCCACCTACTACAGAACTTGATCCTGTGATCAACTTCAACTACGTTGTAGTTCTCAAACACATCCAAACTCGATTTGTTCGTGCTGAAGGTGGTTATGGTAACCCTCGTGCAGGAACAGTTGTTGACGTCGATATCACACTACCAGGCGTTTTGGAGTTCTTTCTTATTGCTCATCACGCAAGCCCAGGTAGTGCTGCTCCCACACGTTACCAGGTACATCAAAACGAAAGTAACTTTGATGCAAACTTTTACCAAAATATTACAAACAAGTTGTGTAGCATGTACTACAACTGGTTTGGTGCCATTCGATCACCTGCGCATTGTCAATACGCAAAAACACTTGCCAAACTTATCGGTCAAGCAGAAATCAAGAAAGATCATCAAGATTTGAGCAACAAATTATTCTTTTTATAAATTAAAGTACAACTTAAGCGTTTCATTTGCTTTTCTGCAGTACTTGAGCATCTTACTGTATTTGAAGTCGTAAATTCATATGAGTGTACTTTATGTATCTGGCACGAAAATGGCCATCAGGATACCACCTAGAATCAATAAAAATCCAAGTATAACAAATGCCAAAATTGCATAGTATCTCCATCGTTGCGCTTTTCGCAAATTGTCTGCTTTTGTAATTTCCTCAACTCCTCTCTCAACGTTTACTCTAGACATGGCAACATCACTACCAATCTTTTCAATGTATTCATCTTGGTTATCTACCATTTCTTTAAAATTTTCAAACAAGAATTTGAGTTCTGTATAATCAGTGCTCTTTAATGGTTAGTATTGAAACTGTATTTACCATTTCTATTGTTCTTTCGTAACTCTCCCTCGCGATCATATTTTCTACCTGAAGTGTTGATGATTGCCAATCAGCTAGTCTGTACGACATCTTTTCTTCTTCTGTTCGTCTTGGAATTCCGTACGTTGCAACCTCCGTCAACTCTCCATCTATTTGTTCATCCGTATGTACTTCGACTGACATTAGTGGTACTGTTTCGCTACTATTGTTCCTCGGTGGTGTTCGTTTTTGAATTGCCAAATCTCGTGCTCGCTCTATTAAATCTTTTAACTCGGCTACCATGTTGTCAAACTCTTGTACTGCTCTTCGAATGATTTTTCGATCGTTTTCATTTTCTATAGTTGACACACTGTGATGACTCGTTTTTCTTCCCCAGTTTTTAAATTGCTTAACTTTTTTCAGTTTGTTCGCCTCCGCATTTGCTTCGATTCGCAATTGGCGAAGCTCCGCAGCTAAAGTTTTGCTGTTCGTTTTCAACTGCGCAATCTGAAGCGTTTTGATTTGCTCAACAAGTCGCGAAAAGTGTTGTACTCGCTCAACAAAATCGTTTGCACTCAAGTTTCGCAATATATCTTCGCTTTCCGATTCTTCCAAGTGTAATAATTCATTCACAATACTTGGTTGTTGTTTGACTTGTATTTTACGAGCTCTTGTTGTTGACGGCTTCTTTGATCCCCATCCACTCATAGCTATTTTTATTTTTAAAAAGTTTGTGACCAATTTTGAAAGTGTGATGTGCTGTAGTTGTTAGCTAAGAACCAGTAAAATGCTTGCACTATTCAATCAATAATAATCGTCTGTTTACAGTGTTGAGCTTTCCAGTTTATCAATTTGTAACACAGTTTCCAAGTGACCCAGTAAAAAGAACTCCTGTCAACTCCTAACATAAAAAGCAACACAAATCTCACAAAAAAACAGCTCAACATCAAGATGAACTTTAGCTTTGGTACTGGAGGTTTTGGTTTCAGCATCAACAGTGGTGCCCCTCAAAATAACCATCTTCCTCAATATCCCAATCACCCATCTGTGCCACCATATAACGCATTCATGCAACCACATACCCAACAAAGCTATCAACAACCTCAACAACAGCCATACCAGCAGCCATATCAACAACCTTACCAACAACCATCGTACACTCAACCCTACCCAACACAACCAGTGGTAATTCAAACTACCACCTACGTGCAAGGAGGTATGCTATGCAGAAAGTGTGATGGAAAAGGTGGCTTCTCTGCATTCGGAAAGTCATGCACTCTTGATGATTTCCACTTCAAAACTCGATGCCCAGTTTGCAATGGTAACAAGACTACGACCAGACAAAACATGTGCGGCACTTGTGCAGGAAAAGGAGGCAATGGTCCATTTGGATTCTGTGAGCTAACTGACGTGCACAGAAGATCGTACTGCCCAACTTGCAATGGTCAATGCTACTTTTAATTAAAGTTAACTTTGTATTCCGGAATAGTTATTTAATCTTTTTCTCTATCCAGAAGAAAAACTGAAGAACACATAAAACGGGCCTTGAAAGTAAAATTGCTACTAATTCTGACTATTGTTTGTGACCCAAGAGCTTCTCTTGTGAGATGTGGGTGCTAGTGATATTATCGCAAAACAAGCAAGTAGGGCAATATGTGAAAAATATAGTACTTTCATATTCAGTAGATGGAAACTTGATCAAAAGTGAATTGGACCAAGAAAAGCATGTTTCTCATCCATACGTCCAAATATAGACTCAACTCGGTTAGTGCATATTAGTGACAAATTGGCTCGATGTGTGCGACGCGCAAGCAAATGCACCAGGGCAGGTATAATTGTTATGAGGGATAACAACTAAGTCTGTAACTGGTCAGTGACTTGTCTCGCGTTTAGTACCATCTGTCAAGTATTTAGGTTTTTAAAAAACATGAGCAAGGACAGACCACTGAACGCCACAGAACAACGTACTATGAATT
>JAESGV010000761.1_pt1 | contig 13902 bp, 15 predicted proteins | sample 9269781 | NCBI WGS metagenome assembly JAESGV01 (sample SAMN15741586, study PRJNA653496) | algae metagenome | isolation source: Tildeniella torsiva UHER 1998/13D and co-occurring heterotrophs from... | place: Slovakia: Slovak Paradise National Park, Hrabusice, Kosice Region | collected 2000-01-01 | reverse complement strand
GGAACAGTTATCAAAGAGTTCTTGGATGCCATTCCACCAATTTCTGAGAAGCGTATTGGTATGATCAAAGCTAAACTAGAATTGTTGAGCAGAATCGTACAAGGTCAAGTATTTAGACAAAATGGTAAGACTTTGAATCGACTCTAACAATTATAGAAACAAGAGAAGTTGTTTTACCAAAAATAATTGACGAGTTGGAACTTCATTTTGGAAGATTGCACGGACAAGATCCAACACCTATCAAGGGTTCAAGTGAACAAACACTATGCGTTCGTGTATTGGGTGACATGATTGATACTCTTCAACATCAGCTTCAAGATGGAAAACTAGATGAGAAGAAGCTGATTGTAGAATCACTGTATCAAATATTCCCACTCATGAAAGAAGTACGTACCTATTTTGAAGCTCTAGTTGCAGAACATGAGAAATTGAGTTTCATCTTGTACCCACCAGCAGATGAAAACAATCCTGCACAAGAAGGCACTGATAAAGTTGCCACTGCATTGAGCCCAACAATAGAAGCTGCAGAGATGAAAGTCAAGCAAGCACGTTTCGCAGAGAATGAAAGAGCTCGTGCTGATGTAGAGTGTGATGTACTTGCTATGTTGTTTATTTATGCACAACATCAACTATTACCACTACACTTGGCCATTGATGGAAACGTAGCAGCAGGGTTGACAACAATTGATGAATTCTTTAGACTTCAACAAGTTGTACTCAGTGAGTATAATCCAATTTCAACCAAAGGATCATCGTTCAACACTTGGATTCAATTCCAAATCTACTCGTACAATGCTACTGTTTTGAGGTCTCTGATGATGTTATCGTCAACATTGATAGAAGTCAAACCTCAATGCGATATTGATTCATTTGTACCTCGATTCACTGCATTTTCAGACAATATTTTCCGTACAGTACTCAATCTACCAGCCATTCAAGTCGAAACGATGCCAAGTTTCAAAAAGAAAAAGTTTTTGAATGCCATGAATGGAGTTGACTTGCGTGTACAATTACTCAAACTATTCCTAAGCAAATGGCACGAGTTGGGATCAGAAATCAAACGAAGATTTGTACCTACTTTGATCAACAAGATTATGAAAGTTTTCGACATTGAAGTTCTTGAACCCAGTTTGACAAACACTGCCATTGAAATTTATTATGACATGTTATGTGTCGAGTGGGGAATGAGAAAGTCATTTGACTATTGCGAGGGAGAAACACAAAAATGTTTGGTAGAATCCAAAATCGATGATCGTTTCAAGGCAGTATACATTGAAGGGTTAAGAAGCAAGTTTAATCGAGAAGCAGAACGTTTGCCAGAAATTAGTGCAGCAGGTTTGCAATTAATCGATCGTTTGAGTACCATGTTGGTTCAAGTAGAAGAAATTCAAAAGTATGCCGATACTGATGAAGATGAAAAGACACAAGTTTGTATTGAAGTCATGAACTCTTTCTTGAGCAAAGAAAACTTGGATTTGTACTTTAAATATGTACACATTTTATCCAAAATGCACGTGACTTTGGGTAATTTTGTCGAAGCAGCGCTATCACTACAAAAGCATTGTGATCGTTTGTCATTTACAAGTGATAAAATATTACCGTACTTTAGTGAAGAATACAAGGAAGAAAAGGAACACCGTCGTCGTGAACTAATGGTACTTCGTATGATTGAACTATTGGACAAGGGCAAAGACTGGGAAAGAGCTATTGTATGGTGTAAAGAGTTGAGAAAGTACTATGAAGACACTTGGCAATATGGTCAACTGGAAGAACTGTTGAAGAAGGAAGGAACCTTTTACAGTAACATTATGACCAAGAAGCGTTTCCCAGCCTTTTTCCATGTTGCATTTTATGGTCGTGGTTTCCGTGACTTACACTTGGAAGGTGTGTACATATACAAATCAAAAGAATTGGAGAATCACGTAGAGTTTGCCAACAAGATGAAGAAAAAGTATCCTTCTGCAGAGCTATTATCCAAAACACCGTTGGATGTTGTTGCTCAAAATGAAAAAGATGGTCAGTACTTTGAGGTGTACGCAGTGTCTGCTATTACACAAAGAGAGATTGATAATCAATATGTACCTCGTGATCCAAGAAGATCACCAAAGATTGTCAAATATGAACAATTGAACAATGTAACCAACTTGGCAACTGCACGTCGTTACCGTGAGAGTGATAAACCTGCTCCTAATGGTTATGACTTTATGGATATGCATCGTGAAATTCGCATCTATGTGGTTCCAACACCATTCCCTTGTGAACGGCGAAGACAAAAGGTTCAAGATACTGTTGTGATCGATTTGGACCCATTGGAAAATGCCATCAAGGATGTTGAGGATAAGACCCTAGATCTTCAAGATTCTGTTATAAGTCATCGTATTGATACTAGACCCGATACCAACGAGCTCAGTATGCATTTAACTGGTGTTATTGATGCACCCGTTAACGGTGGTATGGGTAAATACATTGAAGTATTCTTTGGTGAAGAATACGTCAAGAATCATCCAAACTGTGGACCACTACTAACTCGATTTGCACTTGCCCTTCGTGCTCAATTATATGTACTCAAAGATGGGTTGTATTACAGAAGGTTCTTCTCATCAGGCAAAGCATTGGGTCTAAGCGATCATCTTGAAAAACTCTATGCCAAGATGGTCGAGGATTGTCAAGCAATTTTCAAGAGATACCTGTAATTCAAAAAAACATTAAAACCGTTTGTTGTAAACGCATCTTTCACAAAAATCAAACATGTCTGTTCTGTACGCGATTGTCACAAGCACGCCTGTGTTGTATGGCATAGTTTTTTGTATATTATTATTAGGTATACGCAATTATTTACTAACAATCTTGTAGGATGGTATGGCGTGTACAAACTGTTTTTAGAGCACACTGGATTCGGAAAGATAATTAGAGAAGTACTTGGAATTGAAAAGAAGAAAAAAATTGAAGTAGTTAGACGCAAAACACCATCAATTCGAAGTTTAGCAGAAGCACAATGAAGATGAAGAATCAACAACGCTCAAAATTTGAATTTATGAACTAGGCGACTTTCGCCGCTTTACATAACTAGTTTGTGTTGCGTTAACAAATGCTTCTAATGCAGTGGCGCTTCCTGCAGTCATTGTGCTCATAGTTCGTCGTAGTTTGGATGCAGGAGACAGTAGTAGCATCTTATCAAACTCTGGATCAATAGTGTCAACTACTCCAGCTATAGGTTCCTCTTCTAGTTGGTCGATGTTGAACCCTTCGATGGATGAATATACTGACCTTCTCTCCGATGGTAGCGTATCCTTGATGATTTGTACATACGTTTCCAAAGTAGCAGCATCATTTACATAGGTATCATATACGCAAGCAAAACTTGAGTTGTAGTATTCATCCTTTTTTGCTAATAGTAGTCTCAACAAGAGTGATTTCTTCTCAAATGAGGGTCGTTTTAGGCAAGGAAGTGGGAATAGCTCTCGAAAACGATCGTCGCCCATGCATGTTATGATTCTTTGATGACACTGCTCGAGAAGCCACTTGGTATCCTTCAAGCATGCTTTTTGTTGCTCCATCTTTTTTTCAAGATCCATAACTTGACTTTCGTATTGTGTGATTAGTGTTAGTTTCTGTTCTCTTCTTTGCTCTAGAACTGCGTTCCTTTTATGGAAATACGATCTTACACGAACACCGTCACTGGGTGATTTCACTGGCGACAGATCTTTCTCTACCGCATTTTTCTCTTCCAAACTCAATTCATGAAATTGGTCAATCATTGCGCTATTCTCAGCCTCCATTCTATGTAAAGCATTTGTTTCCATAAAAGCTCTTTCTAATAGTTTCGCTCGTATCATTGGCAGCTTTTCTGGAGTATTAATTTTCTTTGCAGCCATATTTTCTCTAGTTTTAGTGATGCATTTTTCGATGTCATTTTTCCAATCTTGCTGTAGGTGATGGTTTGCAAAGTACACTGTAAAAATGATTCCGTTTTGCTCCAAATCAATGGCGCACTGATTCTCTAGAGGGTCAACCAATGAGATTATCGCTTACCATTGTCTTTGACATCACAAAATGCCATATAAATACTTCCAATAAACGAAGTGTCATCAAAATTCATAAAGAAAAGCACATCTGAGAACAATGAAAGCTGAAATGAGTTTCTGCATTGCAAAGCTAAGCATTCTACAATTACGGTGTCGCAATGTCTTTTAAAGTGGCGGTGAGTTTGTCTCAAATTAGTTCCTCTACGTCGCTCGAAATCGACAAACTTGAGCAAGGTCTGTGATTTCTGAAATTCGTATTCCCGCTGTTCGTCATTAACATGTGTAGACACGTGTCGTGTTATATCTATTGCTGTTTTAATTGTTTCATACTGGATGCGTTTCTGATAGACCGTTTTCAATGATTTTTGACGATAAAAATCGCTGAAATCTCAAGAAATTCTACTTTCTTTCCAAAACCTGCGGTAAAATCAACAAAAATGCGGAGTAACTTTATTACAACGTACACCAACAAGCAATACACACCCACACGGAAACACAAGTTCATAGAAGCGTGTTCACATGGATGAGAGCTAGATTCTATTTTCTGTCGGAGCATTTATGCTTTATTTTGTTCATTCAAAATATTCTCCACTTTTATGTTAATCATTGGTTTATGACTGTGTTCACACCTCGCTAATCATGCGGCACATGTTGTTTGATTTGCTCTATTGTTCCCTATTCTTCAATAAATCTTAACTATTTATCATATGTGCACGTTTTTTGTGTTGGTTCTACAGTTTTGCATGCATGAAACGTCTTGAAACTTATCAAAACTCATGATAACAGTGATGGTGGTTCTGTGTGTTTCGGTGTTGTGGTAGAAAAAGCGGTGAAATTATTTGCGAGCGGAAAAACCATGAAAACGTCCAAAAAATTCGAGTAACGCGCTATCAGAAACGCATCCACTGTAACGTGCAGGAAGAAATTTCTTCCTGCTACAGTTGAGTATGTTGTTCAACGTGCTGAAGTCAAGGGGCAAGTTCCTAAGGATAATCGATTTATTTGGAAGATGTGTATGGATGGTTATCCAATAGGTGATGAAGGACAAGTTGGTATCATGCTACAGTGTTTAAACGTTGATATGTTTGGAAAACAAGATCCACATTCAGTTATCTATGTTGCATTGTAGGCTGGTAAAGAGTGTGCTGAGGAGTTGAAAACATATTGTACTAGTATGAAAGAAGAGATGGATAATTTGAAGAAGAATGGAGTTCTAGTTGGCAAAGGGTCACAGTTAACAGAAACTAAGTATCAAATCGATTTTTTATGGGTTAGTGATTGAAAAAGCTGGAGTATTGTCACTGAAGTTCCAGAAGGAGAGTTTTATATGTATTGTATGTTACAAATAGCTGATAACATATTTGGAGAAAAGGCATGCTGGGCACCATATTGAAAACATCAAAACTATGTTAACTTTTTCAGTATTCCAGCTACTTATACTTGTTTTTGTGCCTTACATGCAAAACAGCAAATAACTGGAGCTTAAGTTGTAAACTTGTATCATTGTAGACAATTAGAAGAGAATGGTTTTACATTAGAAGCCTTTAATAAGTATTTTGCAAAATAATATATTTTGGATTTTTATTTAATTTTTGGACAAAAGCTAGATAGTTATGATCAATACAAGGTAAAATTATTTTTATAACTAATTATATAGTGCCAACAATTAACAGAAACAGAATGTAATTTTTTAATTACCTTAATTCTTAAATTATTAGATGATCCTGTTTTGAAATTATCAGAAATCAAAAAAATAATTTGAAAAAAATAGAAAATTATTCATGAAGTACTATCATGTACAACAGAAAATATTAAAAGATTATTTGATGATCTACAAATTAAAAAATATTTAGAACATTTACAAACAACACTTTCTGATTGGGCTAAACACTCATTGAACAAAGTAAAGTAACTCAAATACTATCATCACTTTTTAGAAGCATATTTAGTTGAAGTAATGTGATTATTACTTGTTAGATTTGACTTGTCTCTTAGTGATGTAACTGAACAAGGAACAGAACATTCACATAGTTTGCAAAAATTGTATCAACTTTATAGGTCTTTAAATAACGGTAGTTGAAAGAAAAAAAGCCGTGAGTTACAAATACTTCAACGACAGTTTCAAATATTACTCATAGAGTACAAATATGAATTATTACTCAAACATTGCAAACTACATAACAAATAGATTACATCACTTGCAAAGAATCAAATAATTACCACTACATTGTTTAAACAAAACAACAAACTTGTATTCAATCGATTTGGATGGAAATCAACGCAATGCTTTTTTACATTTGAAACACATCTATATATAGTAGAAAAGTATGAGCTGATAGTTGCACGCATGTTATTTTTAATTGCTGAAATTAAAAAGTATAAAACGAAACAAAAGAATCGAAAGCCAACACAAGGAAAACTAAAAAAACACACACTTCAAAATGAGCAATTTATCAATCTACAAAATGATATTATATCTTATAAAGAATTAATTACTGCTGAAAATGAAAAAGTTAAACATAACGTTCAAATTTTACATAATAACACAAATGAAAGCACTCATGTAACAGCAAGAACAATTAAATCTACATTTACAGAACAAGTATTGGTAAACACAATAACATCTGTTGGTTTGATTTTAGGGTCTATGTTTTGCATTAAATAAATATATCTTTTTTGAGACATATTTAACTTTGTTTTTATTGTAGTTTTAGTCAACTACGCAGAAAAACACAATCTTGTTGTGTGAAGTGTTTTTTATCTTTAAGTTTCCAGTGGTGAGCGTGCCGTCGGCTGTTTGACATAAGTTTTATACTTGTTAGCTACGTTCCTTGTTAATTTAGTCATAACTAAGCATAAAAAAATAACAAAGAACAAATATATTCATAAGAGAGGTCATGCTCGCTGTTTTATGTCTAGTTTAAACATATTAAAAGTAACAAAACAAAATCAAAAAGACTTTGAATTTAATTGTCTACATATAATTGTATACGTATATCACTGCAAACAAGATGAAAGCACTTCATATTTTACGACAGACAATAATATTATTGAACAATTAAAAAAAGATGGAAAAATCAAACGTCTTACACATGGTTTAGTTATTATCATTGATTAGGATCTCACTGTACCAGTACTTATAATACAATTCAATGACGTTCCACATGAAGAAATGCAATTTCTGTGTGACTATTTCAAAGACATACAAATCCATCTGTGTGAAATAAAAGGTAATACATCACAACTTTATGAAACGATGTACACTACTGGTCACTGCATTGCTATGATGTCTGGGTTTTTTATTGGTATCTATTCACCAGTGACAAGTACACAAGTGTTTATCACTAAAAAAGAAGATTTTGTTTCAATATTAGACATTCAACAACACCACACACACACAATTTACGAAGGTTGTTTTATGAAAATAGCTTCAACTATTTGCTGAAGATTAGTCGCGTTTGCCAAAACCAAGTGTGTACCATTATTTGCACAATTAGAACTTGATGAAGAGTTTGACTTGTTTGCCAGTAATCTAACATGAACAAAGAACGACTTTTATAATGATCTTCACATTGATGGTGATGCAAACCCTTATGCTTACAGAATTTGAATGACAACACACAATGATAATTTGATAACGAATGCGCCTGTAACTGGTTGTGAGAAAGGTTACTTTTACGTTTCTCAATACCGTGTATTTGTAGATTTTGGAAACAATATAGTTGAAATTGTTTGGCGTAGTCGTGAAGATTTGCATTGTACAACACCGTCAAAGCAACTAAATGGTTACCAATGTATTGACACATCAATTCAAATCAGTAAACGCCTCATTATTGCCTTACAGAAGTATTATAAAGGTGAACAAGATAGCACGTACAAAGGCCTCCACACTACATTAAAGATTTCAAAAAATAAAAAAAAATGATCATATTTGATTCTTCTTTTGTGAAACTTTTGGAAAACGTCTAGTTGTAACAACCTCTAATTTTTTGATAGGACGGGTGCGGCCAACAATACTAATTACTAAATATAGAATACTGTTACGCAATCATTTGGGTATGTAAGTGTACAGTTAAATGTCATTGGCCACATAAAAGTAAATGGATGAGTGGTGTACCTAGTAAAGATTTATTTGCTAATGGAGAGTATGAGATTGATCCTAATGGAACCAAATTCATTGCAGGAGAACAACGTCCATTTATTATATTTGACATTTCACCAACGGATTTGTTACAGCGAACTTGTTGCTATCAATGCAATAGTCGTTTGGATATCTACCAACAATTATGTATGATCAAAATTTGATTTATGAAGCCAAAGATGTACCTTCTAATGCTGTAATCAAGAGGTACAATATTCGTTTTAATAAATAAAAGATGGACCAACGTTAGATATTTCCATAAATAGATTCTTATTCCACTTATTTACAATGCGGGGCTGTTGCTCAATTCAGAATATTGGCCCCACTGTTTGTTGTGTCCTGGTTGAGCAAAACTTACAAGAACTATCAAATATGCAAAAACGTGAATCCTCAAGAACAGTAAAGTTACTGTTGAATTTCTACTTAAATAATCTTGAACAAAGTGTAAAATTTGTTCCCATTTGTCGACATTTTCTGTTCCAAGAGTACATGCTGGAGTTTCACGACCTACGGAACTAGCAATGAATATCTTTTTATTTGCCGCTCTATTGTTCAGCTATCAAACCAGTCAACTAACAACAAGAAGAAGATGGCTACAGGCAAGCAGCACTATGAGAACCAGATGAATCGGCGTAGGCATCAAGAAGCCTTCACAGAATCCCTACAAAAATCCTTACGCAACGACATTATAAACATTGGATATCAAAACAGCGAAAAAGCAGTAGACCGATTACGACAAAAGAATAGATTAGATTCGTATCATAAAGCAGTAGCAATGGAAGAAAACATAATACGATCAGAAAAAGAAAGACAGCTTGCAGAAGCGCTTCGGGAGCAAGAAGAAAGAATAGCTAAAGAATTGGATCGGAGAAAAACAGAACATATTCGAACAGAAAAAATTGTACAAAAGATTCGTGAAGAAAGCGAAGAACTGCGAGATTTGGAAGCAAAACTTAAAAACGCGTATTTGAACTTGGAACGCGAAGTACAAGTAAAAGAAAAACAGAAAATAGCTCAGCAAAATCATGCGTATGAAATGCAAAAAGCAAAAGAGATGGAGCAAAAACGACAAGAAATATCAGATCAATTAAACGAAGTAGAGGAACAAAAGAAACTAGCAGCTCTACGAGCTAAGCGAACAATTCAAGATCAAATCGAACAACGTGAGCGAGAGAAAGAACTGGCGTACGAAGAGTTCCTCAGAGAGAAGAAAGCTGTGGATGATATTGTCGAAAAAGTACGCATGCAAGAGCAACAAGAAGCAGAAGAACGTCTAAGAAAGAGAACAGAAACACAAGGATACATAAGCAACTATTTGGATGAAAGAGAAGAATTTAAACGAAGAGAACAAGAGGTCATAAAGGCTGAAGAACAAAAGATAGCTGAGTACCGACAATCCGTCCAAGCTCGCGACGAAGAAGAAAGAATCAGAAAACAAATGATACAAGAACAAAAGAACAAGATTCTTGAGATGCAGTCTAAAGATTTGGAGACTAAGCAACGTGACCTGGAAGAGATGGAAATATTGTTGAACGAATTGCATATTGAAGAACAAGAGGAGAGACAGCGACAAGCTGATGAAGCCAAGCGACAAAAGAAGGAACGCGATCGTAATGAGATGATGCGTGCAAACGAGGAGCAGAAACAATTTAAGCAAGATCAATTGGAGAAACAACGACAAGAAGAGGAACGTTTCAGACAGTTAATGTCAAAACAATTCGAAGATGATGAGCGTGTTGCTCAGCTATCGGCGCAACAACGTCGCATGAAGACGCAACAATTCAAACGCGATGTCGAACAAATGATAGAAGAAAGAAAACGAATGAGAGAACTACAACTAGAACATGAACGAAATGAACTTCTGAAACAACAAGATGATAAGAATAGGAAACAAGCAATCATCGAACAAGAAAGAAAGAAACTCATTCAAGAGCATGTTGCTCACATTATCAAATATTTACCAAAAGGTGTGCTAACAAAGAACGACTTGGAGCTACTGCCCGAAGACGTGAGAGCAGAATATTTCAAAAATGTAAAATAATTCTAGTTATTCGACTTTATTGCGATTACACACTTTGTAGCGTGTCTTGTTTTCTTGGGTATCTTTTTGATCACGTTTCCTGTTTTGCTATTGATAATCCAAACGCCATCATTTGTTCTGCACGCAATTGTTTCTTCATCAAGTTCTATTAACGCTTGTGGGTTCCAATCAAACTCTGATAGTGTAACTGATAGTTGCGTTCTAATATGTTTTGTTCCCAAATCCCAAATTGCGATATTTGGTTTCTGTGCGTGTCGTGTTACTAACGAACCATCTTTGAGTTGGATAATTTGAAAAATATTGTTTGTCGTGTTCAAAGTGTATTTTGTGTTTTCTTTGACAATAAAAAGTGGTATTGATCGTCCTCCATACGCGAATAGACCATCTTTTAGCATACAAGTCGCCAAAATGTGTTGACTATGTTCCCATAAATCTTTTGGTGATAATATTCCTGTTCTATAGTGCCAATCGACAATGGGTTGGTTGTAACTCGAGAAACGAATATTATCCTTGTCAATTTCTTCTATTTGATAAATTGATTTTCCAGTACATCTCGTTTGATACAATAGTTTTGGAGTAGGAAAAATTGAATGAACGAGTATGGAGCCTCCTATGTCACCACTTACAAGTAAGTCATTTAATAATTGTTTCATGACGGATACTTGTTCTGTATGCGAAGTTATTTCTTGTTGTTTCTCATATGTTTTCGTGCTTAAAATAAAAATAGTCGAGTGCATGGCTACTACAATTTGCCCACTGTTTAGTTGCGTCATAGTGTTAATTTGACCGGGTCCTATCTGAAATGTTTTCGCAAAACTGCCTTTGTGCAGGATGGTTAGACATCCGCCTTCTGCAAGTGCAAGAAAAGGTATGTCGCGATATCGTGAAAGTAGGAAATCTTCTAGGTCTTTCAGCGAATGCGAGGTGGTATCAGAACTTGACAAGACGAACTGCACGGTTTGCATTGTTTGTAATCAAGGAACAGCATTTTCCATTATTAACATTTTATGCAAGATCCTTGCGAACAAGTATTCTCGCTTCTATTGTGTTCTCTGGTACGTGGACGATGCAATCTGCATACTCTGCAAGATCAAAATACTTTTGATTCATCGCCCAATCTGAAGGCGAAACCAGCGAGTATGCTCGTTCGTTATTTGGGTCGCCAGTATATGTATGATATGCGTGTCCGATTCGTCTATAGAACACATAGTTGATGTTATCTCTAGACAGGAAACTTTTTCGTTGAGCTGTTTCAGCTCGTTCCATGATGTCCACAATTGCCTGCTTAGGGAATCTGAACTTTAATCTTTCTATCAAGCTTGCTTCGTGTAACCCTTGCGTGATCCACTCTGTGCAATTTCCGCGAATGGCAATCGAAGCAGACACATGCTTGTGCATGAATTCGTATAGCGGAGAGCCAAATAATGAATATCCGATCTTTTCTGTAAGTGCATCTTCCCTTAATGCCATAAAGTATTCATGCATATTTTCTACTTCATCATTGTTGTATGTTTCGATTCGTAGGCCGAACATGTTTCTGTTGTAGAGGCCATGAAGTCGGTTACTTCCGTCAGCAAAGCCCTGGGTTCCATAGAAGAAATCCTCTGGTCGCAAAAAATTCACAATCAGTTTGCCGAAACCTACGTTCTCAATATCCACTAGATATTGCTGGTTACCGAGTGTGTAACGCACAGCAATGTGACCAAACACGTTCCAATGCATAACAGGAACAAACGACCAGCAAAAGTTCTCAACATGAATGATCTCAACACTGGGTGGCTTTTCTACACCAAGAGCGAGATCAACGTCACTCAAAATTGTCGCTTTATTAGATATCTCTAGCCCGTTAGGTGAGCCTAACAGCTTTGTTTGCGATGCCATCAAATAATTATTATTAGCTGGGCAACTGAGCAATTACAAATAAGTTAAGCTTGTTTGGTGTAAGAAGGTGGAACAAGTTAGTACGGATCATGACCAAGTAATCAAAGATAATGAATGCTATGTATCTCTCAGAGTAGACGCTTATAGGATTCAGCAATAACACACCATCGCTATAAAACGTCTACTGCGTTCTGCATTCGCTACCTAACAATAAAACGCATTTTATTCACTGTGAACATGCAATTCAGAAAAAGGATTTATTGTTAATTCATAACTTAGAGCGTATGAAACCGCTTAACTCACAAACATCTGTTGATTTACCTGTAAATATCACAAACTTTCACAACATTGATCCGCTTAACATCCAATATGGCGATACGTAATGCTATTTTTAATAACATAAACAAAGCATGGAAGATAGATATTTTAGCGTGAAATCTTATAACACAATGAAGTCAAGCGTTATTTTTGTAGTTCTATTGGTAGCTTTCGTCTGCTCCCTCACTACAAGACAGCAACTCAAGAGTCCTGACATGCAAGGATTCATTCAAAAGAGAGAAATGGCCAGCTACGCCAGGAAAACACATGCTGAAGAAAACATTGACGCATATAACGCACTGAGAGTGAGACATTTAAGTTTTCTTACACCTTAAGCCACACAGACAAAAATGGGACAATTATGACGCACAACAAAAGAGAGATGCTCTTGCACAAATCGAAGGCACCGTGATGAAGCAAAATGACGTGAACCCATTCGCCAAGCCTAAACCGGGAGCAAAGAAAGTTAAGATACAGAACGATCTTAACCTTGGTGAAGCTGCTTTCAGAATTAGAAGACAAGTCACAGATGCTCAGCGCCCGGAGGCAGCAGAAGCTGATGCAAACAGAGCATTCCAAGATCTTCATGGAATTGTGAATCAAAATTTGCAAAACATGAATCAAGCAAAACCAAAATCTGGTTGGCGCAAACTAGGAAAATATTTGTAAATGAAATGATCTGTGCTCTGATGCGTAGATATTTCTTCAAACTCATAAACTTAGAGCGTAAAAACCTCTCCTAACGAACATCTGTTGATCTACCTGCAAAATCTCACAAACGAACACAACGTTGATCTACAATGATCCAAATCTGGCGATACATAGTGCTATTTTAATAATTTTCGCGTGCATAAAATCTCAAAACATAATGAAGTCAAACGCTATCGTAGTAGTTCTATTGGCAGCTTTCGTTTACTCCCTCAGTACAAGACAGCAACTCCAGAGTTCTGGCATGCAAGGATTCATTCAAAAGAGAGAAATGGCCAGCTACGCCAGGAAAACACATGCTGAAGAAAACATTGACGCACATAACCAACTGAGAGTGAGTCTCCATCAAATCTTCTAACTATCGAAGCCTCATAGACAGAAATGGGACAATTATAACGCACAACAAGATTCTCTTGCACACTTCGAAGGCACTGTTACGAGGCAAAATGACATGAATCCATTCGCAAAACCAGGAGCAAAGAGATTTAGAATACAAAACCTTGGTGAATCTGCGTTTAGAAGTAGAAGACGAGTTGTGCATGACCCTGATGCAGAAGCTGGTGCAATCAACAGACCACCCCAAGATCTTCCCAGTGTTGTGAATCAAAACTTGCCAAACATTAACCAAGAAAAGCCACGTCGATCTGTTTTGCGCAAATTGAGCAAATATTTGTAAATTTTTGTTGGCTAAAATCATTTTGATTTATGCTCTGCTTACTGAGGAGCAGATCTTGTTGAATTGGGCTTGTTGGGTAACTGGGGCTACCTTCATGTCACAAGCGTCACGA
>JAESGV010000760.1_pt1 | contig 13913 bp, 17 predicted proteins | sample 9269781 | NCBI WGS metagenome assembly JAESGV01 (sample SAMN15741586, study PRJNA653496) | algae metagenome | isolation source: Tildeniella torsiva UHER 1998/13D and co-occurring heterotrophs from... | place: Slovakia: Slovak Paradise National Park, Hrabusice, Kosice Region | collected 2000-01-01 | reverse complement strand
AAATGAGGATACTGGTCCTTGTTGCTTAACAGCGTTATTTCCAGCAGATAGTTGGTCTAATATTGAGGAACCCTCGTTTGAGTTTTGTACAGGTACGTCTGGACTTGACGCGACTTCCATATCATCATGTATACTGTACGCCGGCGACAGACAGTCATCGTCTTCAACCTTAATCTGAGGTTCAAAATCAAATGGTACTGGATCTTCTACTGTGTCTGGCTCGCGTGCCGAGTGCTCTGACAACATATTCATAGTAGTGATAAAATCCATGTCTCCATATTCACCGGGTTCTCCTGGTTCTACATCGAAACCTAAGTCAAGATCAGCGTACAGTAACGCAGAATCGTGGTGAGTGGTATGTGACTGTTGCATTTGAAGTTTGGTAGTAAACCCGCAGCCAGGATGACCAATCAATTAATGCACAGAATTGCTTCTCTGCCTTGTTGGTAAAAAAGGACCACAAAGGGGTACTCTCCAAGAAAAGACTTGGAAACAAACAAAAACCTCTGATGTACACTGAAACCTGTTACAGAGGGTACATCAATACTCTGTTGATACCTACCACCTCTTACGGTGAAATTTGACACTCACGAGTTACTACACACATGGCAAAACGACTACTCGCACATACAAACGAGTCCAACAAGGCTGTAATACGTAGCGTGTTCAGACAACACCATCATTTGGACGATATAGTGAATCGGGATGGAATGGCTAAAGTGTTGGCAGATTTAGGAGTGGAAGCGAATGTAGTTGCGAAAGATAGTGTTATAAATGCACTCATGCAAATAATGGACACAAACAATAACGGAGAGGTTGATTTCGAAGAGTTCTACAAATATTGGTGCAGTATTGCTGCCGAGACGAGCAAAGCATCAGAAATTCTTAACGGAATTGGCGATCTCTTTGACTGTTACTGTAGCTATGAGAGTAATGGGGCGGCACTATCACAAGATCAATTTAAAAAACTATGGACCGACATGGGAAACGACCAAAACTTGGTTGAAGAAGCCATACGTTTTGTGGATAAGAACAATGACAACCAAATTTCTTTCCAAGAGTTATGCATTGCATTTGGGTTACTGTCAGTCGAAGTGCAGGTTTCTTTATAACTATTTGTAAAAATGCATATTAGCTGCGATTTGAAAACTCTGTTCCTGCACAAAGCGTCCAACTATTTGCCTCTGACAGCCAACTTGAACCTGCTGAGCGGATTAGTGTACATGAGTTTCATATTATCCACCAAAACCATCGAAAGTGTTTTATACTAACTTTTGCAACGTGACACGTAAATAGCAAGATTGTTGCGGTTTCCCCAGTACAGCAAATAAAAAACACTTTTGTCGAATTTAATCTGTAATAGTATCTTTGCCAATAGGCACAATCCACATTAGAAGTATATTGTGGTTGTGATCCTTGCGTTCCACCAGAAACCGGTTCAACAATTTCTCAGTCCTTGTAGATTGCTGTGCAACGTGTGAATCAAAATCCAGGCGGAAGTTCAACCTTCCAATTAGAAGATGCAAAAGAATCATGAAGGTCTTCAAGATATCGTGGCACACGAACCGGCGTCACAAAATTTAAAAAACAAGAACACATCATGACTACATACGACTTCGATGAGGATGTTGAGAACAATTTCGCAGAGGATAGAATACCTGACGAGTTGAATCCTTATATCGGAACGGAACCATACTCACCAACATCTGCTCCACAACAAACTATGCAAGTAGCTCCAGTTGTTTCTCAGCCACGTAAAAGAGGAACACCACAACCTATCAAAAAGAAAGTGTGCCTAACTGTATTCACCGCGGCTACATTATCTGCACCTGCTATCTTCATTCACTAAAAACTATGGAAAAATACAAAAACAAGAATCATTTTTGACTAGGCGATAGAGTATCAAATAATACTCCTGTAAAATAAACAATAACTTCAACAAACATAACTGTTCCTTTTTAGTTAGCATACGCGGACTATCGCTACTAGGATCTTGCATGTTGGAAAGAATCAAGATTTTGATTGATCTGGTTCTAAAATTTAATTGAACAATGCATCTTCTGTAATGTTCCTTATAAAAACTTGATGGTATCAACTGCGGTAAACGCTGTCTTTGGCTTCGATTCTGCCAAGATCTCGCCATAAAACACGTGTTTTACTTCGTCAACGTTGAGTGGTCTAGACGTTAACACAAAAAGAAGGTCACTTACGGTTTGTACATGATGAGTTCTGGGAACTCTGTTATTGGAGTTTTTCCATCTATACTGGCAAGATATTTCGGATTCTTGTACTTCGAATAGCACAAAAACTTGACAATGAACGAGGTCTCCATTATGCCAAAGTGTACTGCCAAAAAAATAATATACAGCGAAGTAGTAGCAATGTAGGCGATAATGAAAGGGTTCGTTAGTGGTATATCTTGTCCTAGATAGTAGTACACTCGTACTCCCATGAACATGTATCGCATCAACCAGGCTAACGCAACCATGGAGACAGCAACGTTCATGAGTTTATCTTTATCTTTTCCAATCTTTGCATACGTTTTCAAAACTATTGTTAGTTGATGAACGTTCAGTACTTACTTGCAAATTTGTCAACAAAATAGGAAACGATGAGCCCAAGCAGTACAATGTAAATTGCGACTGGAAAGAGTCCACAGAAGCTTACTGCGATCATAATGTACACTACGTGATCAGAGTAACTATCTTCGTACTTGAACTTTGGTGGTGTTTGTGCACTTTGCAGATCTTCTTGCGTTTTAGCACGTTTAGTGAGAATCCATCGTTTCACAAAGTGGAAAACGATCTTTAGTGCCATGAGAATAGGATGGGCAAGGATCGAAGTGCATACCATGGTAAACAACAAGTTGTAGAATGTAGCTGTTTCTAAAGCAGCTGCACGTGTAGAGCTTGTAATTACGGATGTCATGTACACAGGTAGTGGACTAACTGTAGCTAGGTAAATGGCTAATGATAGTTTGGCTAGTAGAGTAGTTTTGGTATGTGACTTGAAGCGATGTTTCTCGAACGAGGACAGGAAACGCATCACAGTTTGCTAGGATGTTATAATAGTAAAGATTTGCTTACCATGACGCGAGAGACAATAAAAAGTGCTATAGAGATACCAATCGATTCCAAGGTTGCAATGTTGAACTGACCCTTTGTTACAACTGCAGAAACAGAGGCATCTGATAGGTATGTCACTCTGATCTTTTCCAGAACTACAGCAAGTGAAACAACTCCTGCGATAGCAAGCAGAGTGATGATCACTGATACTGAACGACGTGCGTACTTTGAGAATGTAGAGTATTCTAGATTTTCCCAAATCATATCTAATGGTTCGCAGCTCTCCTCTACTCTAAAAATGAAATTGTCAACTCCAAATTTGAACTCGCGATCTAGTATTCGAGAAAGATATGGTCGATTGAATGCATGAAGACATTTGAATCTTGTTTTCTCAGTCATAAAAGTAACGATTACGTCTCCTGTACATTTATACGCTTTCTTACTTGAAGGGTTAGCAATTTGAGCAATTCTTACCTTTGATGATAAACCTCATCTCGTTCTGCGAACACATCAAGTATCTGATAGATAAACAGCGATATGTGAGAAATAAACGAGAAGATTCCACCCTCTTCGATGCTATCTTTCGCTTTTTGTATCTTTTTGGCATATTTTTCTCTGGTTCCCTTTAATTTGTTCAAATTACCACTGTCTAGTGCCATCTAAAATGTTAACATACTGTAAATGAACCATACTTTGATCTCTTTTACTTCTCCAAAGTTGGAAAAGAATTTGTGTAATCGTTTCGTGCTGTATGCTGCCTCTAGTCCTGGTACATCGCGCACATGAACAGAGAAATCGCTTGCTGATAGGTTTGATTTCATATTGTTGACGTGTGTACGCAACCATGTCATAAATCGAACGTATACTATGATAAAAATGAAAAGCATAGATTCGCACGTTGCGATTACGATTGATTTTAAATGGTCTGGTGTCCAGTTCGCCATCGATAGGCGCTGGTATATGTGTTCTGCATTTTCATTTTGGTAGTAGAAATATACGTATGGAGCATGAACGAGGCCGATTAGAACTAGGAAAACCCAGGTAAATTGTAAAAAGTGTAGATATAGCATTGATGATCGTCCAATCGGCAGAAGAGCCTCACCTTCCGTGAAATAGGCTAAAGGCTCACCATTGCTACCAGTCGGTAGTTTAGAAAGCCTAAATTTAAGAGCAGCATCTCTATCGAGTGAGGCACTAGGCTCTTCATCTGTCATGATGTCGTCGTTCAAATAATAACGGTCACATTAAAGCGCGGTTTGAATTGTTCTTGTAAACCGAGGTCAACTCAAAAAATAACAAACAAATAGACATGGAACAAGAAGCTGAACACAAACAAGTACCTGCGTACTCTGTTTCATATGACACGTTGTTAGCTAGTGCGATGTCTGGTATCATATCCCGTACTCTATTGCACCCCATTGATACCATCAAAGCACGTATGCAAGTGCAGGTGCGTTGTTAGAAGATAAAATAACAAATAGAACACATCAATACAAGGTGTTCCAAAAACAGGACTGCATAGTGTCTATGGATCCTCTTATGATGCATTGACAAAGATACTACGATTTGAGGGACCTCGCGGACTCTACAGAGGGCTACTACCGTGTACGTAATTTAACCACATCTAACGATAAATAGCACTTCTGTTTTCAGGACCAGCACAAACACTCTATTTAACAACATATGAAGCAGCCAAAGTGAACCTCGCACACCTAACATCGTCAGCACACAGTTCTGCGTTTGTACACATTTCCGCAGGTTTTATAGCAGAAGCAATAAGTTGTGTCGTTTGGGTGCCACACGATGTCATCAAAGAACGAATGCAAATACAAAGAGACAATACACTAAACATGAAAACACTGCTTTCAACAATACGAGCAGACGGTGTGCGTAATTTGTACAAAGGTTACTGGATCACACTTGGAACATTTGGACCCTACTCTGCACTCTATTTCTATGGATACGAACGTATGAAAGATGCTATGGCGCCATCAGGTGAAATGTCATTTGGAAAGACTATGGTAGCAGCTTCACTTAGTTCCACCTTTGCTGCTATTTGTACGACACCTTTGGACGTGATCAAAACAAGATTCCAAGTACAAAGGCGTATTGCAAAACTAAGAGAAGAGCAGTTGGCCAGTGGTGCAAAAGTAACAGCGTATCCAACAGAACAATACAACAATATGATCGACGCGATGAAGAAAATAATTAAAAGTGAAGGTCCTACAGCGTTTTGGAAAGGTATCACTGCTCGTGTCTTATACAGTGCACCAAATGCAGCAATTATTATGTCGTTCTGTAAGCAGATATTTAGTAGTACTAACATGTTAGATGAATTATTTAAAACAATGTTAAGAGGTAAAGAATAATTTAGTTTGCAAGTAATTGTCTTCTGATGCCGAGGTGTACTCTGTCTTCTTCGCTTTCACCGTAACATACAGTTTGATCGAGCTCTACTGGTTTTTCAGGTACAGCTATCACTGTTTCTCCTTGTTTTGCAAATACACGGAACAATAGAGGACCAGTAGTCACGATTTCAAAGAATTCAAATACAGTAAGTTCAACACCGCTGGCAGAAACCAAACTAAATAGAATTTCTAGTACAATATTGTCTGACGTTGGAGTTGACCATAGAAACTGATGCAAACATGAGTGAAGAAAGTCCGTTCAAGAAGTCTTTTGTGAATACTAGCGTAGAATCTATCTCTGAAATTATCACAGCATCTCTACAAGCAGTACCAGCAAGGGAGCGTACAATTCTAGATTCCACAGGTAGGAATTTTCCACTTGTTGGCAGAGACAAAGAGGGTGATCAACTGCTCGACAATTTCGACAAACGTTACGCCGATAGTTTAACACAAAAAAAGGATAAAGAAAACGATACGGTGGCATTTCTATTTGGAATACCTGGCTTAGGAAAAAGCAGAATGAACGTAGAATATATTACACTACTACAGTCGGCCATACAAAGACGTTTGGTACGGGTACTTGATAGCGAGGCGGATGCAGAATCAGAAACGGAAGAATCCATTAAACATCCTTCATCGGAATGCCAAGAATACAAAAAGCTTGTAGAGAACGCTATCACAACTCATATCACATACAATACTAGCTATTTGGCATCTACCACTGAGCGTCAATTGTTAAAAAGTGAGGAACGTGCACCAGAGTCTCTTTGGTTGAGAGTTCTCTATTTTTACTATGGCATTGGAGAGAGCATAGCGGAATTCATTAGCAGATTTCAAGAAATAAGTGTGACTAGCGAACATGTCATTCGTTTCATTTAAGGGAATCAAACTGGTTAAGCAAGATCCACTACAACCTATCCTCCAAATGTTCTATCTTGGCATTGATGAGTACAACATGATCATTGACTTGGTAGATGAAGTAGGACGATCTAAATTGGACCAGATTGTGTGCGATGTTCAACTCGCCATGAAGTACTGGGCAGAATACGGTATTATGATCACATCGTTTTTTACCGGTACACGCAAGAAAGACATTAGTGCTTTGTTTGTGGGGTCCTTTGGACTCTGTACACCAATCCTTTCTTCGCCCCTATCATTCGAAGAATCATGTAAGGTTGTATCTGATGTAGCATGGAAAGGAATACCAATCAAATTGATTGGATCACAAGTAGAGAAAACATTGGTGAGAACAGAGGTACATAGTAACGAGCGCATGCAAGCAATATCACTATTGGGTGGGCTACCAAGGTGTATTGAGATATACACTCAGATACTAGCACTGTCAAGAGGAAAAGAAATGTCTGAATTAGTAAGACAAGTGTTTACTGAGATCAATCGCAGGTATAACTTGGTCGTTGATAATCCTGACATATTCTACGATATACTAAGCAAATATATTCGACAGGAACTAGTCAGCGCGGATCTAAAGCTTGGCGATCGTACTATTGATCAATACCAAGCAGATGGCTCGCTCTTGCTAGAAAAAGTAGGGGACCAATACAAGATCATCCTACCTTTTCCATGGTTGTATCACATAAGCCATGAGCTCCGAACAAATGATAAATACCCGGCTGCACATGCGCTCTCTGCAGCATTACAGCAAGCATTGTCTGGAGATTGGGATCATTTTGAGATGCTTGGCGCTTACTATTGGCAAGCACTCGCTCTCTTCTACTACAAGGAAAAAGGAGGTATCACCTATCGACAACTGGCACGAGGAGCGGTATTTCTTCCTGATACTAAACAACTTGATGCCATCATCCCATTGGATTACGAAGGTATCAAGGAAACTGTTCTTGGTAGAAGCAAAATTAGGCTTGCACACCAGTATCCAGATAATCATGGTTTCAAGCTTTTCGCAAAAGAGATCTTTGCAAATGGTGCAGGAGCTTCTATCGATATTTTTGCCAAAGGAACTGGTGTATTGGTTGGAGCTGAAATGAAGCACTCGAGCCAGTTGAAGGAGATAGGCCTAAAAGAGTTCAATGAGAAGCTTGGCAACAGTTTGAAGTCTGTTAAAAACTGGAACACATATCTCGCCAAGATCAAGAGTAGAGATACCGAGAAAATCAATTTGCAGATGTATTGTTATATTAGTAACAGGCCATGGGCGACCAATGATGCTTACCCTAAGGCACTGAACTCTGTATTTATTGCTCTGCTCACCAGAGAGAGGATAGTTAGCTTTTTTGGTTCAGCCATCGCGGATGTACTAAACTATTCAAATACATTACACTCAAAACTCGATTGACAACTTTCAGAGCTCTGAATATCTTGCAAAGTTTTCATTGGTCAATAACTTGCACACAATGACTAGCACTATCAGATTCATGGGAAAAGCTTTCAAGAGATGTACTTGACCACCGACAATACTCCAGACAATGTTAAGAGGTAAACAATATTTTACTTTGCAAGTAATCGTGAAGCGAACCCTTGTGGAGGAGGAGGTAATAGTCTGAAACCATGTGATTCTTCCTCAATCACACCAACGTTTTCAGTTGATGTATATTCATCGTATTCATAATCTTCTTCTGATGCAGAAGTATACTCTGTCTCTTCGTCGCTTTCACCGTCACATACAGTTTGATCGAGCTCTACTGGTGTTTCAGGTACAGCCAGCACTGTTTCTCCTTGTTTTGCAAATACACGGAACAGTAAAGGACCAGTAGTTACGATTTCAAAGAGTTCATGATTTCTCTCCAAGAATGCTTTTAGCTTTCCTGCAAGTTTGATATCAGGGAATTTGTTTCTTAATTCGTTGCCAAGTACAGTAAGTTCAACACCGGCTGGCTTGGCAGAAACTAGACCAAATAGAATCTCTAGTACAATGTTATCTGGTGTAGTCGGAGTTGGTTGAGGAGGTGATTTCACTGTTGGTGAGGTAGGAGTTGATGTGACTGGTGAGTTCATCACTGGACTAATTAACCCATTCTTGTCCACTTGCAATGATTTGAAATTTTTTGTCAAAACACTACGAAGTGTTCTGGTCGCTACATTCGCATTTTGATTGTCACGAATCTTTTCCTGTAATTCAGTCAATGAATTTACAGGTGCTACTTTGATGACTGTAAAAATATGTTCTTTCACGGCATCATCCGAGACGCCTGATGCGATTGTGCCAAACAATGAGGTTGGCGCTGGAGGCGATAGAGCTTGGGCTGATACTGGAGCTGATGATGGGAATTGAGCTTTCAAGAATCTCTCGTACTCTGGAGTCAAACTCACCACCGTTTCAACTTTGAAGATTTGAAGGTTCTTTTGAATTAATTTCTTAATATCGACTTTTGATTTCAGCCTCAGAGCTTGAGCTGGTAATCTTCGTGGCAATCCGGACGAGTTATGCAGTTGCTCTACGAGGAGCCTTACACATTCCGCTTCATTCTCGATTGGCTTTTCTTCTACAACAGTTTGCGATACTTCTACATCAAGAACGTCGCCTACAATTTTATCAAAACTAATAACCTTGTACGCTGCTCCTGTTAGAATTTCGCAAACATTGCGTTTCGGTGGCGTTATGAGAATGACTTTGAACAATCTTTGCGAAAAACGATTGACAGCCATGCTAAAGTCTCTGTCGCCACTAATGAGTATTACACAAGCTGGTGGTTTGTGTTCTGACACCCAGAATGTCATGTCCATGAGAATAGTTTTGTCGCAAGCATCTTTTGCTTTCGATTTAAGATGAGGAACGTCAACAATTTCTACACCGGATTGTTGCAACGCTTCTCTATTTACAGTAGACATTGCTTCAGTATCTACATAGCATTTGAATTCTGAAATTACACCGATAGACAAAGCTAGCGAGCGTATTGAGTGAACGACACTGTCTGCAGAGACACCATTGGGAATATTGACGTTTTCAATGTCCTATCGTTGTTAGTTTACTGTAGCTAATACGTACCCAAAAGATACCAACGGAACACTTGGAGAGGGATTCAGAGGTTTGTCTGTATTCTCTCAAGGCTTCAAGGTCAGCTTTATCCATTGACAAAGTTTTTTGTTGAATGAAAAGCTTCACATGCAACCTCACATTTTTAGCTGTACAGCTTGCTCACCAAATTTAGTAATGCACTAAAAACTTCTTTATTTACGCAAGATAACGAAGCTTGGCGTGTACTGTACATAATTGACACATTTTTACGACGGTAATGAATGCAAAACTAAAATGAGAAATCTGTACTACCTTCACGTTTGTTGCTAGTTTGGACTCTACCTAGGCTGAAGCACAAACACTACACCAGTCCTATAGAATAAACACACGTTTGCGTTGTGCTTCAGTAAGCCATAACTGATTGTCGCGTATTCTGAAGTTACAAACAGTATGACAACATCAATCGTGCTTGACTGTGGCGAGTCAGTGAGCGAATGTGGGTACACAAAACTTGAAGATGCTTCTGCTACACGTGGGTTGTGGGCATTCAGCATGGCCGCCAAAGATTACCAAGAGTTATGCGATAGAAACTGGAGACGCAGTGGAAAATATTTATACAAACCAGATCATTTGAAATCAGAAGTTATACAGTACACTATCCGATTAGACACGCATAAATTCAAACCAACAAAAAAGCAAAGAAGTATTATTCGGAAACTACGAAACTACTTGACCCATGGCGATGTCCACGGACTAGATCAACTCAAAGAAAAATCTGTAGATCCGAGAGTGGAACAATTAACACGAATAGTGGAGAATGCTGTTCAACTATACATCAAAGACAAAAACTTGAATATTAAACCAAACGTAGCCATACATATGCAATCTAAACAGAATCAAAAGTTTGGAGACGCGTCAACACCAACTGCGATCAATATTTTAGCACTAGCTAAAAAACAAAACGTTACTCTAAATGCACAAGATGTCGCAAACGAGATCGTTCAAAGAATGGAAAAAGATATACTCTATGAAAAAATACAAGTCACAAATAACGGATACATCAACTTTTACTTGACCAAACAAGAGAAACAAGAACAACCAACAACAGATCAACTAATGAAAAACCCTCACAAGTTGTCAATAGACGTCACACCATCCATTGTTACTGATGAAGGGTTCCAATTGTACAAAAAGTATCAAGTAGCCATCCACAAAGATGATCCAAATGAACTCACTGTCGATCGATACAAATCGTTTTTAGTCGACTCGCCAATGAAGATTGATAAGACGGGCAAGGAGCGCAAAACGTTACAATTTGAAGAAATCGAAGGACTAGAAGGGTTATCAGAGTTGACGTTTGATGGATTCCAAGGATACGGCTCGTATCATGTTCGTTACCGTATTGATGGAAAACTATTCATGGTAGGTGTCGTAGATATCCTTCCACGATGCCTATCAAGCGTGTATTTGTACTACGATCCAGATATGAGTTTTTTAACACCTGGAGTATACTCTGCTCTTGCAGAAATTTCATATGTGAAGGCCATGAGTAAGATACTACCAGAACTAAAGTACTATTACATGGGCTTCTACATTCACTCAGTTCCAAAGATGAGATACAAGATGCAGTACGAGCCAAGTGACTTGCTTTGTCCAGTTACACTAACGTGGGTACCGTTTACTGAATGTAAAGAACAAGTTGAAAAAGATTCAAGTATACACATTGACAATGCAGGAACGCGAACGCTACGACTAGCAGGACCCAACGTACGAACACCAACCAAGAATAACAACATTGATGACATACTCTTGATATATTCTCAACAACTATTCAAGTATCAAGTTTTAAAGAATTTAATGGTTGTCAAAAAAGAGTTTAAAGAGAAACTAGAGTCATACAAACATCTAGTTGGTGATGAATTGTCAAAACGCATGGCTCTTGTCCTCAATGAAGAAGAGTAAAATTACAATCGCCGTAGATGATCATTGAAGAATTGAGCAAGTTCTTTTTGATACGTTTCTGGATCGTACATATCCATATCGGCGTGATGACTGCATGCAGTTGGTGCATGCACATCAATTCCCCATCGTGTTGTTACGTTAGCTCCCTGCTCTCTCCATATTGTTGCGGCTTCCATGCCATTGAACCCAAGTGGAGTAACTTTGTCGTCTTCTTTGGAAACTATGTAGATATGAGTTCCATTTCCAAGTGGTTTGGAATATGGGTCATGCGCGAACGGTGGACATCCATATGGCCAAATGAAACGCTGTACGGAACACATTGCGCTCATAAGGAATGGCGGATGCATATCAAATCGAAATAGATTGTATAGCACTGTATCGTATACGTTTAGCGGTGGAGCGTCGAGAAACATTGCTGTGAAATGCTCACCAGCGTCTTCAGCAAACGCAACTGTTGCTACTGCTCCTCCCATAGAGGAACCAAAGAGTCCAATCGTGTTATTATTATCTTTCAGCCGAGGGTATGTTTCAAGAAGATAATCTGTGGCTCCAAGTACATCGTTGTACTCTTGGTCGCCATATGACGAAAAAGCATACTGGGAAACTTGACTAGAACCATCTACAGGGTTAAAAATTAACACGAATCTTACGATTTCTAAGATCAAAAAGCATTACATTGAATTTTGATTTCCACAACATTGCAGCAGCAATCAGTACTGTTTTGTGCTCCTTACATGCTCGCAATCCATGTACAACGATAACGAATGGATCTCGATTGACATCGTTGCGCAAAATTATTCCACTCAAGTTCATCTGCTTTTCAGGAGCCCTCGAATCTGTACTTTCCCGAGAAGTGAAGTTCACGTATGACCATGAAGCTCGTGGTACATTCAATGACGGGAATAATGTTGTTGTACGATTTTTGTATCCACATGGAGGATATAATCCGGCAACATTTGATGGATTGTATACTGAGTGATCGATTTGAAAACATCCTGGTGACGATCCTGCTCGCTCATTTGGATTTGCAATAAAGACTTTGGTAAATACTTTTACTCCTGTTGTGAAAAAAAATGCTAGAAAACCAAATAGACCCAGCATTATGAGTAACGAAAGTATACAGAACACAGCTGGGGGAACTAGCTTGTACTTTTTCTTTTTAGGTCGTACTTGAAAAAGGTCTTCTGTATTCTTTCGTTTTATCCCCTGATCTTCATTCAAGAGACTAGTATAGAAAGATGACCCTTGCTCTGTTAGAGATGTCATTGCTGCTCACTAAAGAGATGCTCAGCTGGGACAAACTTCGGTTTGCCAGTATTACAAAACAGAACCATGCAAAATGCAGGAGTGAGGGTTGGTGCAACACAGCCAGTACAACAACAAAATGTTCTGGCAAGGGATATTCAACAAACAGCGAACGCACGATTCGAGGTTTTAGACAACGAAACAAACAAGTTAATTGATCTCTATGGAAGCTTATTAGAGGCAGCAAGTGTACGTAATTATAAAAATATTCACACGTTAGATTGGAGAAAAGCAAAAGAGAAAAAAGAAAAAATCGCGCAAAGAAAAACAGTTTATCGCAACACTCGACGTTACTGTGGATAAAAAAACGCAAAGTGAAAAAGACGCACTACAAATTGCCGTATGCGCTGCTGATATCGTGCAATCATGCGAGGGACTCTTGCAACTAACATCTGATCTCAAAACTGCTTACATACTATACGATTATGAACGACTAAGCGAACAAACAGAGGAAAAATCTAAATTTTATCGAGAAAAAAAAATACATCGTGTACAAAATGGAATGGACGAAGCAGAGTAAATTATTTTTATATTCTTTCAGTATACCCAAAAATAATACCTCATCCTGGAATCCATTCAATATTTGTGATCTGGACATCCTGTTGTAGAATGCAAGCATACTCATGCATCGTTATACATGAAAACCCAGTCATGTCTGCAATTCTCTCGTGATTTGCGCGCTTGTCTGTACCTGGATTCTCATATCAGTGGGTTTTTTACGTATGGAATCCATTATTGAGATACCCTCAAGAGAGTACTAAGCTACTAAAATTCAGGAAGAAAACAATGAAAAGTTTTTTGTGGTATTCGCAAATTTGATTTTCTTAAACAATAGCTCTTGAAATCACAATATCATGAACTTCTAATCGTGCACAGCAATTGTCGGTTGTTATGCGTAGTTCAACATTACAATCTGTTTCAATCAACTTATTGAACACAATGGACTTGCTTGGCCAATACGCGGACGATGACGAGCCACAAGTTGCAGTAGTCACACCCAAAACAACGTCTATAATATCGGCACCGAATGTAGTCGTTTCAGATCGTAGAATCAACAACACACAAGTTATAAATCCACATGCCAAAGAGTTACACTATAATGCTAAAATATCAGAACTGTATGGACCAATTGTTGGACCAGAGAACCCACACAAAGGTCTAAACACGATACACGAGGGAATAGGAGGCACCGGTGTAAACTCAAACCTGACTGGTTATGTTGAATCGTATCATATGAACAAA
>JAESGV010000759.1_pt1 | contig 13927 bp, 7 predicted proteins | sample 9269781 | NCBI WGS metagenome assembly JAESGV01 (sample SAMN15741586, study PRJNA653496) | algae metagenome | isolation source: Tildeniella torsiva UHER 1998/13D and co-occurring heterotrophs from... | place: Slovakia: Slovak Paradise National Park, Hrabusice, Kosice Region | collected 2000-01-01 | reverse complement strand
TTCGATTGAAGAGCGCTCAAAGTCAACCTTGAGTTTTACAATTCCGCATGTGTTTATGAAGTTGCATCCTGCGATGAGCTGCATAAATTTTACAGTGGTTTTTGGCGTTAAGGCATGGAGCTACTTCGTATGGTGCATGATGCTCATTATTAGTAAACAACGTGGTTTACTGACTACTGCGCTAAAAACATTCTCAAGCAATGGATAACCCTCCACCTTACTCACAACCACCATCTCAGTACTATCCACAAGCGTATCCAAATCCACATTACCCTCAACAAGCTTTCGGAGAAGCACCACAGCAACCGTATGTGTACACAAATCAACAAGTGCCACCTCAATTCTATAACGCGAATCGTATACAACCACTACCAGCTCAACAACCATATGTTCCACATCAATACTCGGCATCTCCATCTTCGGACTACCATCAGCAAGCTACATACAACACTAGCGTAGGAGGACATCGTCCACAGATATACACACAAGCGGTATCGCCGCAACATACAACTACAGTTCACGTAAATACAGTCAATGTTCAATCGAATGAAAAAGCTTCATATGATAGAGCAGTAATGCTCCTGTTATTAGGATTCTTATTCCCAGCGCTTTGGATATATTTATTTGTCATTACGCGAAAGGTACGCTAAACTTATACAACTAACACTTTAGGTTTCGTTTAAAAAAACTAGACTACTAGGAAACTATGCCTGTCTATTAGCAGGATTGTCAATAGGAGTTAGCTTTGGGATCATTGTTATTTCAGTCGTTATACGATTAGCAGTTGGCGCACGTGGTTAACTCTCAAAAATATATTTTATTAAATTATAATAGTTGTAATAGTACAGCCATGATCAACAATGCGATCGACGAAACTAATTCGACACTTCCAGAGCTAGATCTTCCGTTGGAGATATCTGAACTGTCGTTATCACTAGAGTAATAGGCAACAGCATCCTGCTTCTTGTCACCTCCATACTTAAACAAGTAACCATTGTAACTTGCTTTGGAACAGCTAGCTGTTGGTACGATAGAGAAACTTGCACCTCCTGGCACATACGCGTTACTCCAGGTATTATTTATCCAAGATTCGTATGAACCAACGATATCAGAACCACATACGAGCTCCCACTTGAACTTGTAGATAAATGGATCGATTTCTGCGAATTGCTCAACTCCTCTCCATAACTTTTTAGCGTTTTCTTGGTCACTTAGTTGAGTAATATCAAAATTGAATGCAAATGTACGACCACTTCCATAATTGTTGACAATCAAAGCAGGTCTTGAGCCGTATGTCGCCAATGCATAACCTGTAGACACGGTGCTCCATCCTGCACCTGGTACAGCACCGTTCAGCGCCATGTTGATTGGTGAGCTTACATAAGCAACCACTGGACTAGAAGAGTTGGTCACTACAAGACCTGTCGCCGCAGATGCATCAGCGTTCTTTCCAGCAACAACACCAAATACATCAGCAAGTGGATCTGTTGCTCCACCTACACCTCCTTCAGTTGTGATCAGTGTCTTGTATCCATTTGGTGTCGCTACCCATGATTTGATACTTGCGATTTCATCAGCACTTAGAACAGTTACACCTGGTAAAATCAATGTTTTAACTCTTCTTTGCAAAAAATCTAATTGTAGCGCTGAAGAGCCATCAAAGTTTGGTACGTTATCTGTAGCAATGTAAAACATTGGTCCTTGGAAATTATCCATGGTATCCCACGATGCAAGTCCTGGTGAATATCTAAATCCTAACTCTTTCAAAGATGCAGCGATAGAATCTACTTTGGCTGCATGAGTTGGATCTACAGCAATTGTCTTTGTAGATTTGAAAATGACAATTAAACCACGGAATGCGCTAAATTTGAATGATGGTAAATAGTTCCATGATACGCTGGTGGTAATGGGTACTGTAGCATTGACACTTGAAGCAAGGTCAGTTGTAGGTTTCAAAAACTCGAGCATGACTGGGAATGAAGCTTCTGATTGGTCTTTTCCATCCTTGATAATTGCTCTGAAAAAGTATTTGACATTGTCACTGGATGCTTTGTAATTGGAATCAAATCTTGAAAAATCGGCAATATCTAGTGAGATAGTTGCTGCTCCAGTGCCAGATACTGTCTTATCAGCAGTTGCGTAAACTCTGCTTGATCCGACTTGACGAAGTTCAACAGTTATGTCGCTGCTCTTTCTTCCTGCAGTATCATAGTTTACACTTACGACGACAGGCGCACCGTTTGGAATAACGCTTGCTGGTGTGTTGATTGGATCGATACCTACGGATGGTTTGACTGCATCACCAATAATGTATAATTTGACTTCGTTTTGTCCAAGTGTTACTGTCAACTTTCCATCAGCGCTATTAGGGTCAATAAGCGCTCTATCGTTTCTCAAATCACGAATGGATTTACCCTTCATGTAATCAACTTGTACAGTGACTGTTGTGCTCTTATAATCATCCCAGTTCATCAAGTACAACACTGCTCTATCATCATTTGTTTTGTAAAAGAATGGAGTAACTGCTCCTGAGCCAGTGAGTTGTACATTTGTGCTTAGACCCATCATATCAGAGTTGACAAGTAAACCTTTCAACATGCTGTAGTGATCTTGGATAGTCATGTATGCTTCACCCATAGTGTACGAGAACAACAACGCTTTGGCTTTTTCGTGTGATTTTAAAGTGACAGCAGGTAAAAACTCGTTTGTTTGGTCAATGATTCTCATACCATATAATACTTGAGCGTCTATTGCTTCAATCGTGCTGTATTTCCATGGTACAGCATACAACTTTTGATCTTTTGCGATGTCTGGTTGGAACGCAACATTTGGATTTAATTCAATGACTGTGTGCTTCATTTCACATACGCAGTAGTTATCTACCTTTCCATCAAAAGTATTAATAGTTTTGGCTTTTACACCAAAAATGGTTGCCAAATTAGTTTCAAAATCGGCGAGTTTGTTCACGTGGTAGTCTTGGTAACCTGGTAGTACTGCGTTGGAAAGTACATTAACTCCATTGCTTAACATGTTGTCATTAATATACTTCGTGTCACCTGCTTGCATGCGTTCGTTCAATGGAAGAATCAACAATTTGGCATTGTTGAATTGTCCAGATCGTAATTGAGTTTCGTTGATATATTTGACTTTGAAACCGATACGTTCCATTACACCGTGAAGTGAACCTTGTTCGACGAGGAATCTGTTATGTACGGAATCAATTTGATTTGGCCAGTACATTAACGCATCATAGTTATCGCGTTGTAGGCCAGTAATGATATTAATGTCAAATTGAATAATATTTTCCAACATTTGATATGCCTTAGCAACATGTGCGTAGGAAAGCTTTGGTGAACGATCCATGTTGGTAATTCCAAATCCATACTCTCTTGTAGTGATATAATCACGATTTTCCCATGTGAAAACGTGTACTCCGATAGCACCAGTTAACATTGCTCCGATGATTTGATTTGCAATCAAATTTCCTTGTCTTTGATCGGAGAATCCTTCGTTTGACTTTGGATCTAAAAATTCGATATCAGTGTTGGTACATCCAAGTTCAGTAACGAGAATTGGTAATCCGGTACGTTTCACTAGTTCGATACCCCACTGACCACTACGCATTTCCATTCCGATTGCGCTTGAAGCGTAATTGTTAATCGAGAAGAAATCTAGAGGATATCCTCTTTCTCTACATGCGTTGACAATAGTGACATCATCTTCAGCATTGTATTGCCAATCTTGTGGTCCGAAAACGAGACCAAGTTTGCTGTATGAAACCAAATGATTTGGGTCAGCTTCTTTACATGCTTGAGTTGACATGGCAATAAAATCGGCAGTGGAATGTTCTCTGAAGGCTATCAAATCAGCCCAATCTGCACGGTCTCTGTTAAAGTCAATGGGCATGATAACTGCATCGAAACTAGCGAATGAAGAACCCCATACTGCATTGAGTGCAGCAATGTCATTGTTGTAGGTTTTTGCCAACCATGCACGGAAGGCTTTCTTTGTGGCTGGGTCATAACCTTCTTGTCTGAAACTCCAAAGACCAAGATAGCCATATTCATTTCCGACAATCCAACCTGCAATGGCTTTACTGTCCTTGTAGCGAGAAACGACTTGTTTGAAATAGTTCGCGACACTTGCGCGTGCATCTGGATTTTCGATGCTCAGTTGGTCTGAAACCCACGTTTGGGTAAACATTTTTGTTGCTGGTGTTATGTCTTTTCCTACGTCTGGACCTGGTGGATGCATCTAGATGTGTTAGTTTAAAAGATAGAAACGTACTGACATCCATCCTGGGTCCAAGTTATCACCTTCTTGACCGATTAAATCTCTACCAGGTGCCCACCCTGGAATACCGTAGGCATTAATTAAAGCAAAAAGTTTGATATCGTATTTTTCTGCAAGACTGACGAGTAAATCGTACTTGCTGAAGTCGTAAATGCCTTTTTGAGATTCAATAAGTCCCCATATAATATCTACTCGCATAGAATTCACGTTCATAGTTTTCATTTGTCTCATATCAGCCTCTAGTTGTGCGGCTGTCTCCCACTTACCATAGTTACCGAACCATGACTGATACGCTGCGCAAAGTTAGTCATCATCATGAATGACACCTACCGATACCGTGTGGGATGTAAACTTGGTTTTTGTCGGTGTCAAAAAAGTAGCCGTTGCGAATGGTGATAAACGCATTCACATAAGTTATTAGACAACAAGCACCTACTAGTAGGAGGGCTGGTTTCATTTTTTTAATAGTTTAAGTTTGTGTTTCTGCGAAACTCGCGCTAAAATAAGCAAATTTCAATAGCTTTATTTAGACATCCGAATCGTCGCTTTACTGCTCGCTTTACGACTGGCTTCATTAATAAAACGCTTGCTCCAAAATAACAACAGTACACAGCTATCGTACAAGCTGTAAATGCAAATGTTCTATAAAATCTGATAATTTAATTTATGCAAACACATCGACTGAGTATCTCTTATCCATAGAGCTCATTCTTGCTTCTGCTTCTTCTTGTGTACATTGTTTGTGTTCCTTGTATATTTCTACGAACACTTTCTTCACTGCTGCGCCCATACCTGTACCTTCACCACATACAAAGATGTGAGCATCTTGGTCGAGCAAAGCAGCTACTTCCTCTTTTTGTTCCCAAATCTTGTGCTGAACATAGCAAACACCTTCTTTCTCTGGTGCTCTTGAAAACACGCAACGAAGCTTTACAGCTCCCGCATTACTCCATTGTTGTAGTTCATCACGGTAGACGTAATCAATATCAGGGTTTCTACAACCAAAGAATAAGAGTCCAGCTCCTACTTGTTCTTGCTTCTTGATCAACTCTGCACGTTCTTGAATGAAACCACGGAATGGTGCGATACCTGTTCCAGCTGCAACCATGATGATTGGTACTTTTTGATCTTCAGGTAACTTGAACGATGATGCACGAGTCATCATAGAAACCATAGTTCCTGGTAAGCAACTTGCCAAAAAGTTGGACGCGACTCCCTCTTTGTTACCTTCTCCCTTCCAGGATGGTGCGTTGAGCACACCGACAGTGATAGTACATTTATTTGGTGACCAAAGTGGTGACGATGAGATCGAGTACTGACGAACACGCATAGGTACTAGCATCTCGATAAAAGCACCAAATGAAAGTGATATGGAGGTGTACTTGCGTAAAACGTCGATGATACTTGGTGCTGCAGATTCTTTAGAGTTCTTGTCCGTCTCATCAGCAATCTCTTGTAACTTTTGTTTATCCAATGTATTTTGTGTGCATTCCATCAACGCTAGTATGTTTCTCTTGGTTGCAGGTAGTGACAACTCGAAATAGTGAAGCAATAACTCTGTTACAGATACTGGCTCGTCTAGTGGACATGCCAAGTTGTTACGATTTGCTTTTCCTGACTTGAGCGTGATTTTATCGTCGTGTTGTAGTGCAAAGTGACTAATGACTTTGTTTACTACTCCCATTGGATTAATAGGAAGTACAGCCAAGTAGTCACCAGCGCGATATGTCATACCTTCTGGAAGGCTTACTACAATATGTCTCTTGGATCGTGATACCTCTCCTTCTTTCGATTCTTTGACGAGTTCAACATTGGATAGTACTTGACCGGGACGCAAGTTCTTAACGCGCAATAGTGTATCTCTCGATCCATGAATGATCTCTGCGCTTACTTTTGACGATAAGACTTCTTCTTCACCACCTGGAGTTAGAATGTTCCAAAGTTTGTTTCTCCATTCGTCAAAGTCACCTTGTACATCACCTGCAGCGTTTACTTCACCTCTTGCAATGAGTCTCTCTGCTCCTGCAAATTCGAGTTTACTATCGATGAATTTTGGAATGCGTTGGTATGTGTCAACCCAATCGGTGTGACCAGCTCCAACTACAGCATATTTGATACCTTTGAGTGAGCCTTCTCTGATGTGCGTTAACCAGGCAACAAATTGTGCTGCGTCATCAGTAGGTTGTCCTTCGTATGATGCTGTTGCAATCAAAATGGGACCATTGATAGGTAAGTTACCAGCGTTTGCGTTCAAGTGAGCAATTGTTACATCGTATCCTCTTGCTTTGGCATCTTCTTGAAGAGTATTCGCGAATGATTCACAGGTACCACTGTTGGAACCAAAGAGAATGTTTAGTGGACCTCTATGCGCTTCCACTTCAAGTGGTGACTTGATAGAGTGTGACTCAGTAGGTGCTGATGTTATTCTTGGTTTTCTGTTGAGCCAACTCTTACGTACTCTCGAACGGATAAAGAATCCTGCAGGTTTCATGGTAAGTGACTCTTTGGTTTGTAACTTGTACGATGGATCATGATCGATAATGTCGAATCGTTGTAGAACTTTGGCAAGTACTAGTAAACCTTCTTGCCAAGCAAAAGGTCTTCCAATACAAGCACGCATACCATTTCCGAATGGTTTCCAAGAGTTTTTGGGTAACGCCGCAAACTTTTCTGGACTCATACGATCTGGGTCGAACTCTGCTGCGTTCTCACCCCATACTTTCTTGTCCTTGTGTAACGCAATCAATGAGATAATCAAAGGTTCACCTGCTTTGACTTGATACTTGCCACCGATAACTTCATCTTTCTCAGCACTTACGACGAACGCAGGTGCAGTAGGATGTAATCTCAACGTTTCCTTGAGAATTTGGTCCAAGTATGTGAATTGTGAGATGTGTTTGAGTGATATTGGATCAACACCGGCGATGGTATCGACTTCTTCTTGTGCTTTTCTCAACACTTCTGGATGCTTGATCATTTGGTACAATGCAAAGCTCAACATTCCTGAAGTAGTTTCATGACCTGCAATCAAGAACGTAATGAGTTGGTAACGAATGTTTTCGTCGCTGAGTCCGGCACCAGTTACTGGATCTCTTCCGTTCAACATGCGATTCAATAAATCGTTGACATCTTTTGGATTCTTTTTTCTTTCAGCGACAACATCGTCTGCCGTTTTGTTCATCAAGTTAATGTTAGTTTTGTACTTTTTGTTACTCTTGATCATTAGTTTGTCGGCGACCCACGATCGTCTACTTTTAGAACCCGCTTCGATGAGCGAGTCGACCATTGCATCTACAAATGGATGCATATCTGTGGAATAGAACGAGTTGAATCGATAGTCAAAGCCACACAACGCTATTGTGTCTAGAGTAAGGCGCGTGAGATTATCTACAATGTCAATGATGCTATGATCACCAACACGCTCCCACTTGGCGCACATCTGTTCTGCGATATCGTCCATTTCTGGTAGCATGTCCTGTACAGCTTTTGGGCCGACTAAAAATTAAAGTCAGATTAAGTTCAGTAACTTACATGCTGGCATTAAAATTCTATGTGCGGTAAGCCAATTTGGCTCGCTGTTATGAGCTGTAAATAGCCCGTCACCTGCAAAAGCACGTACTTCAGCGAGAGCTTTTCCAATAAATTTTTTGAATCTTGTTTCGTCACACAGTTCGTTCACTATTTCTTGGGAGGCGACCATGATAATTTTTCTTCCTCCTGAAAACTCCAAGCGGTAAATTGGTCCCCATTTATTTGCGAGGGCAGCCATCGATTGCACAGGAAGCTTCCTGTCGAGCAATCGCATGTTACCTAAGAGTAGGTCTGTTGGTGGCTGAGGTATCTCCTCTATGTCTTGATTTGCCATCTTTTGTTGTTTGTTTGGTTTGCGGGTGAATTGCCTTTTAAACAATCTCGCTCTTTCAATCCGGCCACGGACACGCAGTTTAGGAATAAAAGAAGAACCCGTCCGTCTCGCTCGCTGTAGTATCGCGGTGTGTTCTAATACCCCTGTGCGTGCGGTTCAAGATTTTACAGAGACAATTTCTGGTTCCTCTTGTACATGAAACTGCATTTATTAAAGTAGATCTACAACGCAGTAGCCAACACCCACACATCTTTTGTTCCATTCTTTTGTTTTAAATGAGGGCAGTGTTCTAACACAGTGCTTGCAGCAACTGTTGCTTCCAAGTGTTCTAGCGTACTACCACAATCAGCCAAAATTATGTCCATAATTTCAAATCTGCACTTTCTCAAAACCAAGCTTTTCAATTTCTTCATTCCTACATAGTTTGGTATCACAGCCGGTGATTTCTTTGATGCATAAGAATCTTCAAGATGCAATATCTCTACTTGAGAACAATCATTCTCTCGTAATACTGAACCAAGATCTCCCAAAATAGATCTAACTTTGATTACTTTAAAACTTTGATTTCGTAATCCAAAATATGCGCTTCCGTACTGTCTTGGATCGTCAATATACACGGTATCAACACCTTTCGAGTACTTTTTGACCATCTCAAAGTAGTCTGAATAGTTTCGAACTTGGTATTCACCAACAGGTGTACAGTACACTGTCTTGTACAAGGACTCATGTCGTGACATTTGGTTTAGCGTTCTACAAGTTGCTCCCAAGTGCGATAGCGACGCGTGATCTAAAAATGACATGACGTGCATGAACACTGGATCAGGTAAAAATTTGTAGTGGAACGGGTTCACGTTTGCTTTTGGATCTCGTTCTAGAATATGCTTACGTAAATCTTCCGCTTCTTCTTTTTCTCCGAACCTCTCCAACGCGCAGGCCAAATAAATAAAGTAATCAAGTGGTACTTCTTCACCTGGTTCTTGCGTAGAAAACACTTCCATCGCTCGTTCAAAAGATACGACTGCTAGTTCCCAATCTCCACTATAGTAGTAGGTGTAACCCAAATTGAACACGTAGTGATGCTTAGCTTCTTCTGTTTTCAATAAATCACAAATAGCTTGGTCGTAGTTTCCAATTGATAGATTGGCAAGAGCACGATTATTCAAAATATCAAACTTGTCAATTTTTAGTTTGAATAGTGCGTCGATAGTATCTTCTACTTGCTCTCTTCGTTTTTGTTTTTCGATGACATTTGCAGAATCTTTGATATTGAGTCTTGTTATTAATGATTCGGTAAGACCATGGCTGTAACGACTGATGGCACGTTTTGTAGAACGCATGGTATCGCGTACTGGAGTTTTTGGTGAATCGGTAGATTCTGAAAATGATTCTAGTGCTGAAGTGTATGCGTCAACTGCTTCACCGTATCGTGCCAAACGAGAAAGTATCAAACCACGATAGTAGTGCGCTTGGTATGGGTCATTGGACTTTGACCACTTGATACTGTTGTCGAAGTCAGAAATGGCGTCATTGTATCTTCCTAGAAGAAAATAGACAACTCCACGTTTGTATGAATAGTAATCATCGTTCTTCATGGCTAATACGGTTCCATATTTGACGAGGTTACGTTGTAGCGCATCTGGTGTCAAGAAATCGTACATTTTAGTATTAGTTCGCTCAATGAGTCCAGGTAGTTCTTCCTTGGCTTTCTTTACGCCAACGTAAATGTACACTACAAATTAGAACTGAGAATGCGAACGTACCTGGAGCAAAAACAATTTTTATGGCGACACCAAGTGGACCACTATCAAATCCTTGCATGCACATGTTGGTGGTGTTTTGTTCTGAAAATGTGACGGCTGACGAGCCCACTTGATTTACAAAAGCAGTACTAGTATTTACTATTTGCTGTACGTTAAACCAGCATCGTAGATTCTTCGTTGCAACACAAGGTCAGGTTCCACTCCTTCTCTTTTCATTTTCGCGAGTAACTCATTTGCTTTTGTTTTATCTTTCTTCGCAAGATATCCATCTAGTAGTGCAGTAAATGCCATAACATTTGGGTTTTTGATTGACCTGAACTGCTCCAAAGCTGCATTCATTTTTCCATTTCTCACATACGCCGACAAAATCGCCGTTTTAGTTCTATTGTTGAACTCTACCCCATGTTTTGACGTTGCTTCACGAATAAACGTGAGCACTACATCGCTAACACTTTCTCTGACTGCCCAATTCACCAGCACATTCACTAACGCACTTTGAGGAGCAACACCCTCCTTGTTCATTTTTTCTAGATACTTTTCTGGTTCGTGTTTACTATTTGAACTCAAAATTGCATTAATAATGATCGTGTACGAATTAGAGTTTCTTTTTTGCATAACATTGAACATGGTTATGCCTTGTTCAAGATCTGTACTACAAGTGAACTCTAATAATGCATTTAGAGTGATCATATCAGGTTTCACTTTGTACTTGGTTTCCATCTCTCGAATAATTCCTACCACGATATCAGGTCTTCTTGCACGCAGGAAACCAGTTACTAACGAGTTCATCGTTGCAATATCAGGTCGTACACCTTCTGTCGACATTTTTTCAAACAATGATTTTGCTTTCTCCGTTCTACCTGCTCGTAACAAGCCATCAATAATAATGTTATACTCGATTGCCGTTTTCCTCGAATCTTCGAACTGCGCCATTGCCTCCTCAACGCGACCTGCGTTCATGTACGCTTTCATTACTGCACAATCCAAGAACTCGTTTCGCTGAATTTCGTATTCATCCATCAAATCGAATACCTTGTTCATTTTCGCAGGTGTTTGTGTCGATCCATAAACAGTGAGTAACGATACGAAAGTTTGTTGCGTTGGACGAATGGACGTTCTTTGTAACTGCTCAAATACGCTCTCTACCTCTTTTGCCATCTCTTCTTCATCGCGTTTCACACGATCGGAGTAACCTTTGAGTAACGTGTTGTATGAGACGACATCGTGTTTATCCATGCTATCAAAATACGCCTTTGCTTTCTTCATAGTTGCTGCTTTGCAGTGCAGCTTTAGTATAGCGTTTTGAGTAACAAGATCAGGTTTTAGACCATGCTCACTGAGTAAAGCATCAAGCTCTAACGCTTTCTCCTTGTTTCCAGCATTAGCATATGTACTAATCACACTACTCAACAATCCAGAATCAACGTTCTCTAGCGATGGTATCAGTGACTTGACCAACGTAGTTGCCTCTCCTAGCATGTTATTCTTGGAGTATCCACTGATCATTTCACTATTGGTGTATACATCTTTTTCTGCGAATGAGTCATAATATTTTCGAGCCTCTTGTATGTCTTCTTTGCACAAAGCACTTAGAACTTTGTTCTTGTGAACGATTGTTGGCTCAAAATTGTATTTCTCTCGCATTTCTGTTAAAAATTGTCTAGCAGAATCGCTACTCGTGCTTGCGTAGTAATTGAGTATAGGAGCAAAAGTGTACTCGTCTGGTGTTGACCCTTGTGCTATAAACATCTCTAGTTTTGCTAATGCATCCTCTACATTACCACGCTCGCATAAATTACTTATTTCTCTATTCAACGAAGTCAAGTCCAACACTGTTTCCTCCTTCTTGCGTGAAATAGTGTACATGATCGATTTTGTAGCTCCATTAGGCCTTACACCATATTTTTTTGGCATATGATAGTATAGATCTCTTGCACGTTCTGGTTGTTCATTTTTGATGTATCCATTGAGCATAGTGTTCAGTGTAACGATATTGGGTTTGATCTCTCCTGTCATACTAGTAAAAATAGAAACTGCATCATCTAGTTGCTTATTGGCAAGTAGAGTTTGTAAGATGTTGTTGTACGCTGACAAGTTTGCCTTACTTAATCTCTCTTTTGCTTTTTCAATGTCACCAACTTTACAGTACGCTGTGACTAGAATTGCCTCAACGGTACTATCTTGTGGAAATTTCAACTTGTGTCGTAGTTCATACAGTTTTTCAACTTGCTCTATTTTTCCAATTTCTGCATAAGCACTAAGTATCAACAAAAAGTTGTACGCAGTAGGAATGATACTTTTAGCGATCATACCGTCAAACAACTCTTTTGCTTTTGTTAACATGTCCTCTCCTGCTTTTAGGTTGTGCAAGTAGGCTCCTAGTATGATATTGTACGACGATGCGTTTTTTTCTTTCATTTGTTCGAAATAATTGAATCCTTTTTCGAGAGATTCTTTGCATAGAGCGGAAAGTAAGATATTCTTGTGAAATTGTTCTGGTTTGGTCTTGTATCGTGTTTCCATGGCTCGTAACCAAGCCTCTAGTTGCTGTGTGTTTTCGTTGCGAGCGATGGCGTTTAATAGTGGTACAAAAGTTGACGCATCGGGAGAAACGCCTTTTTTAAATGATTTTTCAAGTAGATCTATCGCGTCATCGACATTATTTTTACAGAGTTCGCTTATTTTAGCGTTCAACGTTTGTGTGTTCTGAGGAATAGCGAATATTTTGGATTGTGTTTCGTACAGTGGGACATTGCTTTGTGTTGCGACAGTTGTGGTCGTAGTATACAGTCTACGCGGTGGTGTTACAAGTGCCTTGCATAAGTGTGTAAAACATCTTCTGCCAAGCAAAGTTTTGTGCATCTTGGTTGTGTTGCTTACAAATGTTACCTGTCATTTCTTGCAAACAAACGCAACAGCAACATGAACGCAAACCTTGTGTTGCAAGACTCCAGCACAAAGTTGCCCTTCGCACTCAACTACAGTAAAGCGGGAAGCTTATTACAACTACACAAATGTTTAAACAAGGTGTGGGACTAACGCAAGAGAGAAATTACCTAATAAACCAGAGAAGGAGACTAGAAGATAATCGAAGAGGATACGAAGAGAAAAATGCTCGAGAACAGAATGATAGATTCAAAGCGAACTGGGAGCACACTACACAAATCAAAATAGAACGAAATACGATGAAACGAAAACTAGAAGATTTACGTAAACGATTACATGCACAACTCGAAGAACGTCGCAACAGATTAGCAGAAAAATTATCACGCGAAGATGTACTATTTAAAGAAGAGCTAGAAACACTACAAGAAACGAGTCAACAACGAAGAGAACGATTAGAAACAAAAGCAAAACAACTTCGACAAAATAGAATAGATAGAAACAATGAACTCGCAGAAGCAAAACTACAACAAAAATTCAGAGAAGAGTGCGACGAATTGCGCGAAGCTCAATCGAAAAATATGTTGTTGCAAGTAGCAGCCGATAGAGAAGGACAAATAATCGAAAAAAAAATGCGAAAAGCAGAACTCGACGAAGAAAATAAATTCTTCGACGAGCTATGGCATTCGGAAAAACTCAAGAAACAACAACGTGAAGAACAAGAACGCAAAAAAGAAAGAGAAATGAACAACATGCTTCGATCACAACTCGACCAGCAAATGTCCGACTTGGAGGCCAAGAAACGAGAAATCGAAGAAATCAAAGAGGAAGAAGCTCGATTATTGCGCGAACGATGGGATTTACAAGAAAAAGAAGAAGAAAGAAAACAACGAGAAAAGAAGGACAAGATTATTTCATCGAGACAACACGCAGATCAATTTAATAGAATCAATAGAGAACTCAAATTAGAAGAACTAAAACGAGAAAGAGATATGGATCTGAAAATTCTACAAAGCGTTTTGCACAAAGAAAAACATGAAAATAATCGAGAAATGCATAAAAAGAAAGAAATGCGAGAAGATGCAGAACGGTATAGAAACATGTTACTCGAACAACAAAGACGTGA
>JAESGV010000758.1_pt1 | contig 13938 bp, 13 predicted proteins | sample 9269781 | NCBI WGS metagenome assembly JAESGV01 (sample SAMN15741586, study PRJNA653496) | algae metagenome | isolation source: Tildeniella torsiva UHER 1998/13D and co-occurring heterotrophs from... | place: Slovakia: Slovak Paradise National Park, Hrabusice, Kosice Region | collected 2000-01-01 | reverse complement strand
AAATGGGACCATTCTTCCCATTGGACTTCCCACAACAGACAACAACAGGTGGTAGTGAAAAAGTACCAAGACCACACTCTAATTCAAACCCAATGCAACCATTAACAAGTCCAATTAAGAAACCTCCTGTGAGTGCAAGACCTGACCTACAAGTACCCACGACAGAAGTAACTAATAGTCAAGAACCAATGCGGCATTTGTCAGATGTGCAAACATCGGAACTTTTGAGCGCGAGAAGAACAAGAAGCTATCCAAAACCTCGCACTCCAAGAAACGTAGATCTGTCACAAGAAGATTCGTCAACAGATGTTAGTACATCGGCAAGTCTTGCTACTGTTGTACCATTAATTGAGGTTACTCCCTCGACAGCAAGAAAGCTTTCACCTTTTGAATAAACTTTAAGTTTATTTACTCCAGGTTAGCCTAATTGTAAGACCGGCTGCGCTAACAGAACCAGTAATTAGCGATCAAATAGCCAATACTATAAATACAGCTTGTCAATCAACTTGATATTTTCCAACAAAAATAATGTTGCCATCAGTAACACGCGTAGTAAATAGATGCAACGCTAGCATCTGTAGAACATATTTTAAAAAACTGTCTCGCAATACACTAGCACAGAGCAAGTTCGAAAAAGCTGTTTCAGCAGTACGTCAAATTTGAAATGCTGATTTTAACTCTAAGTTTGTTGGATGGCAGAATGAGCCTAAACCGATACTTGCTGAAGCGGTACAAGCAGATGAACAATTTCTTATGGCTCATATCTTCGCGTTAAATTTAGAAATGTTAGGTACAGTATCTGATGCACAGTCACCGCGAGTACAAAAACTACTGGAAACAATACATCATAATAATAAGACCAACGCATCAGAATGGGAACTATCTCACTTGAAAGCGGCGCAGTTATGGGCTGTAGATGGTAACTTAGAAGCTGCTACAAAAGTATGGGAAGATATACTTGCGAAACATCCATCAGATCTGATAGCGTTAAAGTTGGCATACTACGTAAGAAGAACTTTGACAATCTCACCATTTAGTCCTATTATTTCTTAGGTGAACCTACGCGAATGATGAACAGTTTGGAACAAAGCGTTGATCACTTTAGGAGCATAGAGAAAGCAAAAAAGATTCCATTAACTTTCGATAATCCAAAAATAACGTTAGGATTTATATTGGGAATGTATGCATTCGCGTTAGAAGAGAATCATCACTTTTCGACAGCAGAAGCTGTCGGTCGTGAAGCACTAAAAATTAATCAACGCGATACGTGGGCAGTTCATGCCGTAAATCACGTCATGGAGATGGAAGGCAGACAAAAAGAAGGGATACGATTTTTGACGTCAACTGTTGATGATTGGAAGCACTCTAGAATACTTTCGTGTCACAACTTTTGGCATCTATGTCTACATTACATAGAATTAGGGAAGTTCGAAATGGCATTAGAGATTTTTGATAAAGAGATGGCTCCACGATTTAAGGAGGCTTCGATATTGGACCTTGTAGATGGATCATCGTTATTATATCGAATAGAATTGGAGGGATATTCAGTTGGAGTTCATCGATGGCAGCCTCTGATTGATGCGTTCTCACCGCACACTAGAAGAATATTACTGTTTAACGACACTCACATTATGATGACTAATCGCCATCGGCCACAAGACGCTGCAAATCTAGTACAATCGATGCGAGATTATATTGGAAGAAAGGATACGACAAACTGTACTAACAGAAGAAGATCAGAAGAGATCGGATTAACGCTTATGGAAGGACTTCGCGCAGTTAACGAAAGGAGATACAACGAAGCAGTTCATTTGTTGTATCCTCTACTAAGGGATCAGAAACTCATTAAGATCGGAGGAAGTGAAGCTCAACGAGATATATTCAACGTAACATTGATTCATGCAATGGTAATGGCAGAGAATCCAAACTACAAGAGATTGTTATACGACATTCTTGATACGAGAAACTCTTATAAAAAGTTTGGTAGCCCTCTGACAGCTCGTTGGATAGAAAGAGCAAAAGCAGCGTACGAAAAAGAAGATGAAGAAAGTTTCATTCCAAAGAGCATGCAATCAGCTATATTTGCTCCACCACGAACAGCAAAACCATTAAACGCAACTTAATTGATCAAAATAATGCTTTCTTCACCATAACTTATGATGAATTCGCAGTTTACTTGTATCACAAAAATGAGCTCCAAATGGCCTATTTAAGTTTTCTTTATTCCTTGTTGTCGTTGCGGTTCCATGGGTTTCCACCACGTGATTGCCCACCATGTGATTGTCCTCCACGACCACGACCACCACCACGTCCACCGCCTCGGCCTCTACCGCGACCTCTTCCTCCACGTGAACCTCCTTGTGATCCACCTATTATTTGTTAGTTATGTGAAAAGTATGAACGTACTTTCTCCAAAAGTTTCGACATCTAACTTGTGTTGTTCTTCACGTTCGTGATATGTTCTACGGTTTTGTTTATCTTCACTGTCTCTGCTAATAGTATCAAAGAAGCTAGAATTCTTATCGTATGCTGGTTTAACGATTGGTGCTGGTGTCTTCTTCTTTTGTACTTCAACTGTTTCATCTTTAGTATTAATGTCGAGTTGTTGGATTTCCTTGAGGATTGACTCCTTGTTGAAGCGTTCGAGATTGGTTTGGAAATCAAATTCTCCGTCGAACGAAACTGGTTTGTTTGCATCAGTTGAAGATGGTTGTGTATTCTTTCCGCCACGTCCACCTCTTCTGCTGCGATTATTTCCTCCACGACCTTGATGTTGGTTTTGTTTTGCTTGTTCTGTTTTCTCTTCTTGGACTGGTTGAGAAACAACTGGTTCTTCCTTCTTTTGTGGTGGCGCGAGAACAGATTTTGGTTGTTGTGGTTTTTGTTGAACGGGTTGAACAGGTTGCACTGGTTGTTGTTGTTGTACTGGCTGTTGAACGGGCTGTTGTTGTGGTGGTTGTTGCTGGACAGGTTGTTGAATTTGTTGTGGTGGTTGTTGAGTTGGAGCATTGTCTTGTTGTGGTGGTGTCCACAACTTTTCTGGTTGCAATGGTCTTCCTCCAAAAGTTGGTGGTGCTTGTGGGAATTGACCTCCCATACCTGGAGGAGGAACGCCCATTCCTGGTGGTGGCATACCGTATGGCATTCTTGGTGGGTAACCGTAGAAAGGTTGGTAGTTTGGCATGTATGGATTAAAAGGCATAGTTGGGTACATCATTGGGTTGTGCTCCTGCTCCTTACTCCAAGGTTGATTGGGTTGTTGTGGTGGTTGAGCTCCTCCAGTTGGTGGTTGTTGCGCATTAAAATCAGTTGGTGGTGCCTACAACGTGAGAATGTTAAATATTTAACATACTGCAAAGTCATTTTTGGGTGCTTCGCTGACAGTTAAATCCTTAATATCTGAACCTTTGAACACGATGTAACTATAAACGCGATCTATTGGTGGAATTTGATTTTCTGAGCCTCCCTCTCTTCTACCTTCAGTTCCAAACATGCGTACTATTTTGTTAACACGTAAAAACTATAGTATACCATCTCGCAACGAAACTGTGCTGTTTCTAGTATCAATACCAAATAGTGTTCCCTCATAACGAATGTCACTCTTTGAAATCAAACTGATCTTGCTTCCAACATAAGGTATGGGCCCGCCACCTTGTGGTTGTTGTGTATTTGATTGTGCTCCTTGTGTTGGAGGCAATGAGTTGTTTCCTTGGCTCATGTCGCGACGATCGAAGTGTTGGTTGACAAGGAATTGAAGTTTTTGATTTGTTTTTTGTTACAAATGACATAAGTTGACTTCGGATGTTTTTATTTTACCGTTATTTTTACAGATGGATTATTCTACATAACCTGGTAGTTTCATGCTCTGAGGAACACGAGAATAGGCAAAGAATACACCAGCACCTAGAAGGATGATAATGAGTCCTCCAAAAACCATATTGTTGGATATTTGGCTGTTGCCTGACGATTGTGAATTCAGTTGGACTTTTAGACGGGCTACTTCATTGACGAGTTGTTGTTGCTCTAGTTGCAGAGTTTCAATTTGCTTCTTCAACGCCTCATCGTTACTGGGCTCCTTAAGCTTTGGATTTTTAGCAAACTTGGCGAGGTCATCTAGAGAGCGAGGACCCTCGTAGTTGGCAACATTTTCACCATCTGTTTGTTAATAATTGATGTAAAGATGCATACTTTTGAGGATGAGTAGAGTTGGATATGCTGCTATTTCATACTTGGTACAGAGGTCAGCTTGTGTTGTACAATCTACTTCACCAATGCGAATAGGAATCTTTTCCTTCTTTGCCAAAGCTGCAAGTTTTTCCCACTACAAAATTTAAAGTATGCAATAGTTATTACTGTTGGAGCCAATGCTTTGCAATGTCCACACCATGGCGCAAAGAATTTAACCTAGTTTGTTAATTTCAATAAAATGACTTACGAATAATAGACCATCACCGCTTGTTTCTTTATCAATGTTTCCGCTGTTCAAGCTTAATACTTGGCTTGACTCTGCAAATACTGCAGAGAGAACTAGAGCTACTAGTACCAGTAATGTTGGTTTCATGTGGTTTGGTGTTTTTTTTGTGATAAAAATAAGTTAGCTAAGTTTTGCCTATTTCAGGTGAGACTTCAAACATGTCAACAAACGAGCTCAACAAGACATCATTCATAGCTGTTAACGATATGTTAGACTTGCTCATTCATCAATGAAAAGTGTTTGTAACAGAATAGCTCTTTCGAAAAGGGCATGGCCCACACGACAATAACAAGGCGACTATTCACTTTATGATGCGATACCTTTTATCGATATTTATATTTGCTCTCGCTTCGCAACAGTTGGGTTGTTATGCTCACACTTGTGGACACGATTCCTTGATCGATTCAGAGAAACCACCTTACATTATAAGCCCACAAAAATACAGGCACTACAATCTTCGGAGTGGAGCGACTGCTTTTCTACCGTTGCGAATATTTGTCAATACAACTTTTTTGTACCAAGATGTTGATATGAGAAAATGCGAGGCAGTAGGACAAGTATGTTTCTCACTTCTTATTCTAATTTCAAAGCTTTATCAAAGAGGAACACCGTTGAATAATACAAATTGTACTACCACACAAACAGACGATTGTTGGGGAGCATGTACAGAAGATATGGTAGTTAATGCAACAAGCGCTGTAATTATTTCCGATTTATTGAGCAGAGTAGCGGTTAGATTCTCATTACTTCTCAACGTCGCGCAAGTACAGAATCAACTTTCATTATCCATCGCGACTTGTGGAATTAAAGGTGGAGTACCAGCATCATCCTCGTACAACAATACTGATTTTGTACTATTTGCTACCGTTAGACCATCATCAAACTCATCGATTGATAGCATTCCCGCGTTCGCGATACCATGTACATATGATCAAAAAGGCAGGCCATTGGCCGCCCAAGTGAATATTGATTGGTCACAATTTTCACCACTAGATAACACTACACGAGAATACGTATTAATGCACGCAATAACACATGCTCTAGGATTTAGTTCATCACTATTCTCAACTTATGTAGATAGTGACGGTAACCCTCGTGTAAATACAATTGTACGTACTAATAGTACATTTAACGGAGTAACAAAAACTACTTCGTATTTAGCAACACCAACGGTAGTTGCAGCAGCTCGACAACACTTTAATTGTTCTTCTCTAGTAGGAGCAGAGTTGGAGGACAGTGGTGGAGTGAACATAACAGGATCACATTGGAAAACGAGAACGTTTCTGGGTGAGTATATGACTGTAGGACCAACGTTCTCGAATCCATCAAAAGGACCTGCTATAAGTATTCTTACACTTGCAGCGTTGAAAGACAGTGGTTGGTATGAACCAAACTTTTCCAATGCAGAAGTACTTGAATATGGTTACCAACAAGGTTGTTCGTTTGCAGGTGATAGATGCGAAGCGAATTCGTATGCTACTGGAAACTACACTAGTGGTTACTTTTGTGATACACCAAGTCAGATCGATTGTTCTTTCAATCATATATACAAGGGTACCTGTTCATTGAGTAACTTGGGTGCAGATCTAGGATACTATCAACATATCGTATCAAACAATACACTAGGAGGACCAAGTTCATACATGGACTATTGCCCAATAACTATTGGCGATAGTAATGGAGATTGTCGTGTCTCGAGCAATGCGAATGTTACACGTACAGCAGATACTAAAGAGCAGTATGGTCAGGACAACAGTCGTTGCTTTGTGAGTAATTTAGTGGTGAGTGGGTCTACACAAGCTCAACAGGCGAGAGAACTGCGATGTTACTTACACTACTGTGTTGGAGGTTCATTAGTTGTTGGTGTTAACGGAACTAACTTCACATGTCCAAGTGGAGGCGGGGTATTGAGTATTCCAGGTTTTATTGGCAACTTGACCTGTCCAAATTCTATGGTTCTGTGTGGAGTAGCAGAGTCATTTGTTGCTCCTACTATTAATAGTACTAACATGACAACTTTACCTCCAACGCCTACACCAACAAGTATAAACAACACTACTACATCAAGTCCAACAAACACTACTGATACACCTACACCATCGCCTACAGGAACAACAATCTCGCCTTCAAGTACAGTTTCACCAACAACTACAAGTAGTTTAGTAACAACAACTAGTGTACCAACCACTGATACTCCAACACCAACATCAACATCACCTACGCCCACTATTTCACCAACAGCGATTGCTACTAATTCTACTCCAACAACTACTGTTGCTCCAACTATAACCACAACATCAACAACACCCACTATCTCACCAACAGCATCACCTACAACTGTACCTACGCCAGTGGCACAACAGATAAGAGTTTCAAATATTGTTGCTTTCGGATATAATGCATACTACCAACTTTCTGATGGATCGCCAATACCAAACTATCCAGCGTTTTTAAGTTCATATGATTTGAATAACACATTATACAATACCACGGTAGTGGCTGTTGCATCAAATAATGAAGTGTCTATGATAGCATTAGCTAATGGAAAATTAGTTACATGGGGAAAGAATGACTATGGTCAACTAGGAGGTTTGAGTTACTCTATTATTTTAACATTATAGATGGCACAACTACTGATCGATCAATACCAGGTTTTGTAGTAGATGCTAACAATATTATGACAAATTTAACGTTTGTTAAAGTAGCAGTTGGAGAAGGTCACATGTTAGCATTATCATCTAATGGTACTGTTATAGCGTGGGGAAGAAACGACTATGGTAGGTGACATGACAACATACTTACATTTAGGACAATGTGGTGATGGGTCTATCGTTCGGCGACCCTATCCAGTGTTAGTAAATACAAACATTCCTATCGTCGATATTTCTGCAGGAATCTTTCATAGCATGCTACTATCTGCGGCTGGTAATGTATATACGTTTGGAGCGTAAGTATTCAATCATTATTAACAAATTAGTGGATCAAACGGACAACAAGGAACTGGAAGCACCGGTAGCAGGTCTTTGCCAGGGTCAGTATACGACCCAAATAGTTACTTGGTGAATATAACATCTATTTCTGCTGGTGGTCATCATTGTCTAGTTGCAGCGAACGGTAATGTATACTCATGGGGATACAACAATTATGGTACAGTAGATACGTAATTGTCTAACTCCTGATAGGTGAAATTGGCTCCGGTAACGCACCTACTGATAGAAAACAACCTGGTCCACTAGTTGATAGTAACCTTGTACTTGTTGGCGAAACATTTGTCAAAGTATCAGCAGGTCCTTATCACTCTGTTATTCTAGCAGCATCAGGAAAAGTTGTAACCTTTGGTAACAATGCAGATGGTCAACTAGGAGATGGTACTCAAACTGTTAGAACTGTACCAGTAGCTATTGTCGACTACAACAATGTTACTCTGGGAAAAACTGTGGTTGACATAACGGCAGGATATTCTCATACTGTACTACGTTGTTCGGATGGTACAATAGCATCATTTGGCAGCAACTCGAATGGTATGCTAGGCATAGGTTACTCATCAGATATGCTATACCCAGTTGCTATGATAGATAAGAACGCTGTTGGAATACAAAACACAGTCAAGTTTGCAGCAGGAAGTCAAAACACAATTATGCTATCTTCTGATGGAATAGTCAAAACTTCTACGAGTATTACACAAATCAACAAGTACAACAAGCCGTTTCAAATCGTTGATCAATTCAATGTATTCACAGGGAAGCAAATTGCGAATATTGCTACTGGTTATGATCATACACTATTCTTAACAAGTGATGGATTATGCTTTGGAGTAGGAAAAGGAGGTCTTGGACAGTTAGGCGTTGGTAGCGCACAGAGTTATATTACTTCACCAACATCTATCAATAGCACTGGAGTACTCTCAGGGAAAACTGTCATCGCTATAGCAGCAGGGTATTACTACTCTTGTATTATCGCATCGGATTTCTATCCATACTGTTTTGGAGGGAATACCAATGGAGAAGTTGGTGATGGTACTTCAACATCAAAATATACTCCGACAAGAGTTTTAGACTCTAGAAATGTACTGACTGGAAAGAGCATCATATCTGCTGCATGTTCCGATCATACATGTGTTCTAAGTACAGATGGAAAGGTGTTCTGTTTCGGTGCCAATTCTGCTGCACAACTAGGTGATGGTACTAGGTCAGCAAGTTCTGTACCTGTAGCTGTAAACGATCAGAATGGTGTGTTTACTGGCAAGATGGTAATTGCCATCGGAGTAGGAGCACATAGTGTTGCATTATTAAATGATGGAACGATAGCAACGTGGGGTTACAACATGTATGGAAACTTGGGTGTTAGTTCTTCTAACCAATACGAGTTGTATCCTATGCTTGTTCCTATGACTGGCTTACTGTTTAACAAGACGATAAAATCAATGTCAGTGGGGTCACACCATACCATTGCTTTGACTACAGATGGTACTGCAGTGACATGGGGTAGAAACAACTATGGTCAAGTAGATAACACTCTTACGAATCAGTACTCACCAGTAGCGATAAATGATACACTGTTACCTGTCAAGACTATCAAGATGGTTCATGCAGGTTATTATCATTCCTTGATAGTTGCAACTGATAATACCATGATTGGAGTTGGCTACAATACTGGTGGAGCGCTAGGAGATGGTACGTATACAGATAGATTTAATCCTGTCCTTGTGAAAGATCCAAATAATGTGCTGTTGAACAGAAATATTACGTTAATTGCAGAAGGACCATATAGTGATTTTAATATGATTTTGGTGGGTCCTGCAGGAAAGATAGTTACTCCTACACCTGCACCAACGACTACACCAGGACCTACTACGACTAAAACAGCAGGTCCAACTACAACGCTCTCTCCTACAACTACAAGTGCTCCCACTACCACAAGTGCACCTACAACTACTGGCACACCAATACCTACAATAACATCAGGGCCTACTACGACTGATGCACCAACGACAGCTTCAACAAATACACCAACTGCCTCTACAGTGGGACCTACTACAACGTCTACAGCTGGCATCACAACAACAGACACGGCCACTCCTACGACAACAGTACTACAAAGCACACTCACCTCAACAGTATTACCTACTACAGTTACTCCAACAGGAACTGCAACAGATTCGCCCATGACAACATCGTTAACAAGCACCGCAACACCTACAACCAGTGCAGTGCCAACTACAGCGGCACCCTACGTAAACATCACTACAATCTCGGTAGGAGAGTTAACATCACAAGTAACAGGCGATCCATCTCAGGTTCCATTGCCAGTAGTCAACACATCACTCGTGTTATTCACCAACGCTAGTGTAAGTGTCGAACTTCCTATCACGTTTGCAAACCAAACAATAATACCACAAGACTCTATTGTACTACAAAGCACTCTATCATTTAATATCACATATTTAGGTGGTACTGTACAAGTTGCTATTGTTTTCTCGAACAACGCAGGAACTCAATTAGCAAACGTTAGTGTTGCTATAAATAGTACAGGAGCAGTTCATGTGGACGTTGCATCACAACTAAACGCTTTGTCGCAACAGTACCATCAAGCGTTTACGATACGTAGAGTAATGGATACTGCACTATCAATATCATTGGAAATGATCACTGAGAACGTTCCTATTAATATAGATCCTGAGATAGTATCAACATTCGTGGTTTCAAGTGCTCCTGATACTGCAGTGCCTTCACCTACTCCATCATATACACCAACAACAGCAGTTCCAACCACAACACATATAACTACTACAAGTACAGCACCAACGAGTACGTTGGCACCAACAACAAGTACCCGTTCACCAACAACAACAGTTGCTGTAACTACTTCTACTGTTCCAAGCGAACCTCAACCTACTACGACACCACAACCAATTGTGTCAAGTTTATCTGTTTTTATTGCAGGACCAGGAGATACATTGACAATATTCGGATCCAATCTTCACGCTGGTAGTGAAGCAACAGCATGTCGATTCTCATTAGATCTTCAGTACGATTTCCAAGCACAAAAGTTCTCAAAAAGTGTTACTCGTGTCTACACGGAAGCATTTTGTGGAGAACAAACAAAATGCCGATGTGTGGTACCCACTATCAAACAAGCACAAAATCAAATCATTATCGTAGATGTCATGTCAGGTTACAACGTCATGAAAACGTCAAATGGAGCGTTGATATTTTCGTACGTCGAGTCAACCAGTTTATCTCAAGTTTATGCACTAGATGATGCACAGACAGTACTCAATCAATTTAGTTCCAGTGTGAATGATCTACCATTTGCACAACCATTCCCTGAATCATCGTTCACTTCTGTTAGTGCAGGTTCGATCATGTTATCATCATTGTTTGATCCTTCTACTACGTTTAGACAAGCAATGATCGCATCAAATGAAACAAAAATGAGTGGACAAGCAAGTTATATTATTTTTAAAAGTAGCGGATCAAGTACAACAGAATTTGGTCATATCGTAGAGTTGTCTATGATTTCTACTTCTCCAACATATAATTATTTATTTACGGCGTCGTTAGAACAAAAGAGTAGACAATTGTATCTTGTGTATAATTCATCAGAAGAGTATTCTGTACATCGTACGAGTTGTAACTTTGTAGATGACCTAGATTACAAATTACAATTACAAGTAGCGCCACCAAGTAAAGCAGGAAGTGGGTATCAAGTAAAGGCCATGTTAACGTCGTCCATGGCTAGTTCAACATGTGTGTTATCGTACAAACCATATGGATTCAAAGAATCTGTATTCTTGAAGAGTACCTTTAGGTTAGGAATATCCCAATCAAATGTAGTGTACGCAAATGTACAAAGAAGAAAGCAACAGAGTACAACGAGTAGCATGTCAATTATTGTTAGTGGCATCGCTGTTGGATGCCAATCATCATGTGAGGTAGGAAAAGAAACTATCACATTGGTAGTTGTGTTACTCATTGTCTGTGCAGTGGTTATTATTGCAGCTATCATTGTTGCGGGAGTGTCGATATTTGTTCTATTTTATGTAAAAAAGAAAAAGATAGATTTAGATCAAGCCAACGAGGAGAGCGCTCTGAAAGAATCGTTCAAGATTCAAACACACAAAGATCTGTTCATGTCCATTTAAATACATTTACATTAGCATACATTTTTTCTTTTCTATTGGTTTTGGTACGATACAATACTGCTCAGCACATACTATTGCTTGTTTCAATACTTCAATGTTATACGTAGACTTGGCTGATGTTTCAATATAAGCCAAACAACCTGTCAGTTGTGCAACACGTTCACCATAAACAATTGGTAAAAATCGACGTCCTTCTCTATAATATGGATCTTCTCTTGTATCATTCTTTGTACCAACAAGAATACAAGGAGCTTCATTCCTTGTGCTTCTCACTTCACGTATAAACTTGTTCACAGCTTTATACAAGTGACAATCACGAATCTTGTAACCTTCTTCACCTTTGTGAACGAACACTGAAAAGCAAACAAGAAATACTGTATGGTTAGCAACGTGAAAAACTTACCTGTAGTTCCAGGATAAGATAGTGGACGTAACCTATCGTAATCCTCTTGACCTGCTGTATCCCATAGTATCACTTCTTTTCCTTCAACTCGCAAAAGTTCCGTGTCCAAGTTCATATTATGAAAATCATTTCCAAAACCATGTACCCACCTTACAATGTTAATAAATAATAAAATCATACCTTTTGCACATCGTTTTAATCAAACTTGTTTTTCCAACAGCACCTTCTCCGACAAGAACTACTTTCATTTGTTCAGGTTTTAGTTTGGTAGGTTTGGAATCAAGTAGTGCTTGTAATCCTATGTATTTATGGTTACTAGGATTTTCAACAGTCGAGAGTTTAAAGTCGAATATTGCGTGGATCTCTTGCTCTTGAAATGCGATATACGATTGCTTGCAATTTTCTGTACTTGTTAGTTTTTGTTTTGTTGCTGCTAATGGTACGTATCGATCGTACAATACGCTCCACAACAAATCATCTACATTGTTAGTAGTGTTTATGTTCATACCTGTTGTAAGTTGGCATATTCTTGCACTCTTGCTCAGTGCTTGTATCTGTAGAACATCATTTGTATGTAAGAACGTCAATATGTGTACTAGTATATCATCACCAAATAGATCTAGTTCTGCAGCACTTATTTGATCAAAATACGTTCCACCGATAATCTCCACTTGTTCATTGTGTTGGGCAATACTTGCGAATACACCACATGGATTATCCAACTTGTACTCTGTCCAGGAAGGGTACTGTTGAGGATATGTAGTTGTATCCCATTTGTAACCTTTTTCTGGATCAATAACACCTGTTTCATCGTATCCACTAAGTATATGAACCATACTTTTAGATTTATAACAAACATGTCCAAAACGTTTTGGAGGACGTGAATATGTAGTAATTCTCTGCCATTTGTAATCATCAGTCATTTGAATCGCATGCAGCTCATCCACTGGCTTTCCTCCGCGCATTCCGCCAAAAATAAACATTTTATCTTCGTGAATGATTGCCGTATGGAATGTAACGTTAGCAGGAACACTTGTACAATATGAGAACCAGGTTTTCGTTTTTAAATCGTAACCACGAGGTTCGGTCACAGTGGTGTCTTCATCTCTGCCTCCGTAAAAGAAGGCTTTATTGTCGTGTACTACCACTGTATGCCCGTATCGACAGTAATTGTCACTATCTGATTTTTCTATAATTTCTATAGTTCTGGTCTGAGTGTCTAGCATAAAAAACTGCCCACACGTTCGCTTATTCTTTCCACCTTGAAAATAAATGTTATTTTCAAACTCGAACGCGACATGATGTTTTGTTACGTATATACCTTCTGGTATATCATACACTATTGGCTCTTCGCTGTCTTATGGAGTTAGATGACAAGTCAAGTTTGTACCCAAATCGAATTCAAGTATTTTCGCTTCCACAAGTTCGTTTGTGCTCGAATCTACTCCACCAAACAGATATCCACATGATTTAGTTTGTACATCTTCTATTGTTACTCTTTCTTCAAAGTCTTACATGTGTGGCTGTGTCGTTTCAGCATTGTAACCGCTAGTTGCTTCAAACTGTTTGTTGAAGACAAAACAACCTAACATCACACAACAATGGATGAAACATATAGACTATGGCGCGTACGCAAAACAGTGTTGCAAATGCTTCGTGATCGTGGATACATCTCACAACCAGAAGAAATCGACATGACTCTACAAGTCTTCAAAGAAAAATATTCCGAAAACGTTTCTGGTGGCTCCGGCAGCAACCGCTACAGAGAAGTATCGTAAGTTGCTTAGACAAAGTCTAATCCATAGTCGTGACAAACTTACTATTATGACGTCCAAAACTGACGACATGTTCGAACATATTTTTGTATTCTTCCCACCAGACAAAAGAATTGGTGTCCAACAAATCAAGGAGTATGTT
>JAESGV010000757.1_pt1 | contig 13949 bp, 11 predicted proteins | sample 9269781 | NCBI WGS metagenome assembly JAESGV01 (sample SAMN15741586, study PRJNA653496) | algae metagenome | isolation source: Tildeniella torsiva UHER 1998/13D and co-occurring heterotrophs from... | place: Slovakia: Slovak Paradise National Park, Hrabusice, Kosice Region | collected 2000-01-01 | reverse complement strand
CATGCTGAGACTAATTGCTTAGCCTCTGCACACCTGCTTGCTTTTTCTTGTTCTGTTTTCACAGGTCGCCTGTCAAACCATACAAAACCGTTGAGAAACCAGCAACTGCTTGTCACCTGTACAATTTATGCTTGTTTTTGGTATGCACGTTTTGTAAGATTTCCACTTTCCGACAACGTCACCGACTTTCTTACAAGTTAACGTCGGAATCCGGCTCAGGTTCCATTTGATGAGCGAAAGGTGGGCAATTGTTAAAGATCATAGTAGTTATTTGTCTTGTTTACTAGTGACAATATAATAGTTCTTTGGGCTCATTACATCCTTGTCAATACTCATGTGGCACTTGACTGCATCAGGTGAAGTGTGATCAACTATTGATCTGTACAAATACATATTCCATGCAGAATAAAAGTCATCTTCTACTTCTAAACCTCTGACCATGTCAAACCAACACTTGTTATGTTCATTCTCGTAGGCACAACATGGTGATAGAATCAATGCTTTCATGTTCTCTAATTCCTTGTAAATATGTACCATGACTTCACTCAAATGAACACATAAATGTGAAGCGAGTATTATACCGACAACTTTCTTCTCATCTCCTGCTAACTTTTGTTCCTTGTCCAGCTTGGCTTTCATCAACTTTGCTGTCTTTTCCATGCCACCTTTGTGTAGTGGGTAGATATAGAAATGTTCAAACTTGACATTTGGTAACGAGTTTATGTGTTCTAGTTTCATCTTCAAATCTTTGTCGAGCATAACGATCGAACATCGCTCCCTAGGGAACAACAAACTGAGCATGACTGATGTAAAGCCTTTTCCACTGCAACAGTCAAAGAATACTATCTTATACTTGTCGTCATTCACCATATAGGCTAGTTCATTTTGAAATAGTTGCATAACACGATAAACTATTGCTCCTGATTCAGTGACCTCTTTCTTCATTGTGGTCTTATTGAAGAATGAACGCCAATTTTCCAAATTATTATCTCTGAAAGTGTGTAGTGCTGGTAATCGCGTACAAAAGAAATGAACGTATGGATTTCGTGTTTTTTCGTCTTCAATACTATCGTTTTCGCATAAGTGGTCGAATACAGTAACTCTTCTGTTGTACATGTCTCGTTTGACTACTGCTTGTTCTGGTGCCTCGTCAGGATGTGTAATAAATTTTGTTACTGATGGTGGAACAAAAACCTTTGCTGTTGTCTGTTCTAGTTTCTCTATCATTGTATTTAGTTTCACAAGTGATTTTTCTAATTGTGTGAGATTGTTTGAGTCTGGAAAGACCTACCTAGCATGTGTTGGTTCAAATTGCACAGACAACCGAAAAACAATGCTTACAAACACAACATGAACGAAAAAGTAATATCACTGGAGTTCTATCAACGACTGTACGCAGAGGTGTTAATACCAAAATTCGAAGATGAAAAAGATTACGTAACATCATTTCTACTCTGTTTGCAACTAGCGAAGCGACTTCCGTATGCAAAGAGACTGTGGCTGTACACCTCTGAGAGTGCTGAGAAACTTAACATTATCGATGCATCTAGAAGAAGGTACATAACACTTCAAAAATATTTAACTCGAAAGCGCAATACTCAATCTTCACTTACACCCAACTGATGTACCAGCAATCGAACACGCAAGACAAATAATTGAAACCTACGGCCCTCATAATGGACAAGTATGTTAAAATATTTCCTTGTTCACAAAAATAGTCGGAAAGTCTGAGACAAAAGCAACTCGAACAATCACCTATGGATTTTGATCTGCGGATGTATTATTTTACTAGAATACTTGCCAAGTACGATAAGCAAAAGGACCACAGATACGCAATGTCAGCGTTTCAATTCATCAAAGAGTATCTATTCACAAAATACGTTCAAAACATCGATACAACGCCAACATCTGCTAGTACCTTCCTTAATACGCAGGGACAGGGTGAGTTTAGAACAGTTGCAGAAGAATTCGCCAAACACAATCTACATGACATGGCTTGCGAGATACTCTTAACTGCTGTGAAACTTGCTCCCTACGAATCGTCTTACTACTATATGTTGTACGAACAGTACTCGGAATTGGAAAAATGGTTACTAGCATTTAAAGCATTCACGCACTACATGTATGTTTCTGGTGGAAATGGATCAACAACTATATCACCATATAGTGTAGAACAATATGCTACATGTGGTGAGTTACTTGAGAAAATTTCTCGGTACCATCATGCATTTCTAATGTACTATCAATGTCACATGATAGAGCAACAAGAACAGCAGTTTCAAAACCAAAACGATGCTCCAGTCGCGACAAAGTACTTGAAGCATATTCAAGAAGTCATCCTACCACGGTTAAGCGATCAAGAGAAACAGAACGTACTGCTCTTGTCGCAAGATGCTAAAACTACGCTTGAACTAATACTAAGTTGTGAAAATGTCGACACTAAGCCAGTGGATAAGGTATAGCGTTCTGGATTTCCTAATTTGACAAACGAGTTTGTTTGCTATTTTGAACTTGAACTCTATAAAAACCATGCCACAACGTATGCCAGTGGTGCAGGAGAAGCGTGAAGCTTCAGGTGCCGGTTGGAAAGAGCGTATAAAGACACATTTAGTTCACAATTGGTGGCGATACAAAAACTTTCACCCAGCTAGTCATGTTTTTTTAATCATGGTTTTCCTGTGTACCGTATCGTTGACTGTATCGATTATTATCGGAACAATTAATGCGCTGCAGAATTCAAACGGCGATTTTTTTCATCCCAGCGTTTTTTTCATCATACTAAAGATTATTAACATGGGATTCAGTATATTTGCGGCTTTAATTTGCGTGTGGGTAGAAAACAAAACGCAGCTATTTACATTTTTGGTATCCTATTTTTTCGTGCTAGGATTTTCGATTATCATATTCGTGACAAACACAAGTATGCCTTTTTACTAGACGACTTACATTGGTAGCAAGTATATCTACACTAGTAGATTTAGTCTTGAGTGCTGTTTGGTTTGGACTGTTTATTATTATCAGTGCTGTTCTATGGAAAGCTTTCGGGTGGAGAACAGTACTGCGTGTTGGAGGGCAGAAAGCCTTGGTTGGATTTTACGATTTGTATGAAGTTGTTTGGGCATTCATTGTATTAGATACTCAATTAGCTATTGTTATGTACTTTGTACGTGTTGTTGCAACTTTTAACAATTTTAGATTGCCGTATTCTTCATCTACTACCAATGGTACACGATTACTGTACTTACTATCTACATCGTTTTGACATTAGCGTTCCCCTATGTATACAAATACTTGGCGCTAAAACGAAACAATCATTTGATATTTACAGCCCTATTCGTAGTTGGAGGTTCCGTTCTTATCATTTACTCCATTTACAAGTGCATTATGCTTAGCTTGGCAAATACAGAAGATAGAGACAAATTATATCTTTTCATGGCAAAGTACACGACCATCAATGTCAGCACCCAAACACTAGTAACTCAGGCATTAGCTATGGTAAGTACTATGTTATAGTTTTTCATTTGTTAGATTTATATTGCGGCAGGCATTACGTGTCTCATCAGAATTACCATGTTAATTCTAATTATCGTTTATCAAATAAGAGCACGAAAAGGTTTTAAAAAACAAGTCTTTAGAGTCTACAAAGAAGAAGGCAGTGAGCCGTGCATGGAAGATATCATGAACACTGTTCAAGCAGAGTACAAACAACAACAAGCAGATACTGTTGAGAAGCAGATGGAAGAGATAGCGCCAGTGTAGGCGCCATCTTGTACTTAGAAGGTTCACCAAAAATCTACACAATATTGTAAATAAAGTTGAAGAAACACAATTTCCAAAAACAAACGTTTGGAACTGCTTCCTGTCAAAGTACATGATGAGGTTTATAGTCGCTGCCACACTGTTGGTTGCGGTATTAACACGCGAGTACTCTTGGCCGCTCATACAAGACTCGAATTTTCTACAGCGTTCGTCTACATCGATTGGAATACGTGGTAGAGTTACCCCATTGTGGTACGTCGACGAGGCACGAAACTATACGTACTTTGTTTATGGTTCGTTTGTGGTAAAGTATGACATGGAAAACAGCACAGTCCAACAATGGATATCCATACCAAAAGTCGTTCGCGGTTGTGTATTAAATCAATGGCGGCACCACGTATTACTTGGCGTTCAAACAGACGCTCATTTGATACTATACAAGTACCAGAAAAACTCGTTACTAGAGGAGCCCGACATAATAACAATAGAAGCTCCTGGTATTGGAAGTATGTTTGGAAAATTAATTCTAGACTCTGACGGCCTGCATGTCCTGTTTAGTATGTCATATTTTCTTTTTCTAACAGTCACAGTTTTGACACCCGTACAGGTCGGTACAGGAGCAACAATTCTTCGCATCAATATGGAGACTATGACACTAGCAGGGCCGCGGCTCACTGTTGACAAGAATACGCCTTTGGCACATACTGCTTTTTATTACATTGGACAAAAAGAAAACAGTTTTTTCTTGGGCGGCCGCGGTAGAGATGACTTGGAGGGCATAGACAAATCCATTATCATCACTGTAGACAAGGAAAACATGAAAGTTCTCAAATCCGAACAAATAGGACTAGGTAAGTTGTTTTTCTAGTACTCACTGTTGTACAGAGGCATTACCCAAACGGTCATATTTCTCACTTGATAGTGGGTACACAGAAACAGACGGAGCCATTATCTTTTTGGAGTGCAACGAAGATGAACCTCGCGTAACCATTATACAAAAGAATAATCCAAGTAACTACACAGGTATGTACTTTTCATTATTTCTAAAAAAAAATAGTTTATCATCCAAACATTGAATCGGCACCTGCTGGTTTCCGCCGATGTGAAATTCATATGCACACTCCAACAACGGGACTATTTGGTTACACAACTGGTTTGAAAGACGTATCACTTGTCGCGTTCGAATTTGTTGGGCAAGATATGAGAATCACTCACAAACAATTGGAAGGTGACTCATTTACCAACAAAGATAATGTCATGACAATCCACATGATGAAATCAAAACACGCCATGTTAGTTGCTGTCATCCAACCATCTTTGACAGAAAAGAATGACATTGACTTGAAGATGATCAGTATGGAAAAGGGAATCGAATACAAAACTGTTGTTGGGTATCCAGCACAACTATCGATGACACCATCTAGTGTGTTTGCCTTTTCAAATAACAAGACTGGAGATAACTTTTTACTTGTTTCTACATTGGAGGGCATGGTCACCAAGATCAACTATTGTAACGAAGGTATTCGATTTGATGCAGTTGGCGCCGTGAACATTGGACAAAAAGTAGTCGATGGCGCTGGAGATAGCGACACTGGAAATATGTACTATCGTATGTTTTACATATTCTATTAACAATCTATAGGAACAGAGGATGGTTGTTTGTACCAACTAGAAATAACAAACATGACATTTACGAGAATGTTGGGACCTTCTCCAAATCGCACAGATATGAGTAACTGCGTTGTATCCAAAACAAGACAAACTACATATTTTGGATACATGGACACACGACGCAATAGTATGAATAATTTTTTATATTAACAATCATAGAACCCAGACTTGGTGTTATGGATCTCAATCAAGATATCAAGTACGATCATGAGATTCCAGGAGCAAAATGTGCCGTGAGTAACTTTATTATTGACCCTGCTCAAAAGTATTTATACTTTGTCGAACGTATGTCTTCAAAATTATCATTACTAACGTAATAGCATGTTACGACAACAAGACACTTTATCAAGTAGATTTAGACACAATGGAAGTAATGAATACTGTGGTATGGGATCTAGATTATAGTGAAGCTGGCATGCCGTTTGTTACAGACAGTTATCTGTACTACTCCGTATCACATATCGCGCTCACTACCGAGTTTATAAGATTTGATCTGGCAAATAACTTTACCATTAGCAAGTTTTACCCAGATTTTATACAGTACTTACCAAAGACTATCGCTATCGACCCGTCAGTTGATCGGTATGTATATGTGCCATTGGATACAGATTTGATTCGAGTTCAATTACGAGCCAGAGATGGTCAAGAAATTGGTTTTGAACAATCAGATGTTATGACGTACAACTCGATGAACTATGCTTCAGGAGCAGTATTCATCTTCTCAAGTGTTGATGCAAGTAATCAACTACTGTTCTTGGTAGCATCCAACGGTATTGTGTTCATTGTAGACATTTCGGCACATATCGAAGTATGGTTCTACGTTGCTGCCATATCAGTACTACTAGTCATACCCGCATCAATATTCAGTATTGTATTGATCGTATGCATTCGCAATAGCAAGAAACTCTACCTACAAAGCAAGATTGAAGGCGAAATGAGAGCACTCTTAGACGAAAAGTACAACTCTAGTGACTATATGTCTGTCTCGCACAATAGCGATGATGTGGAGAGTCACAAGTGGATCATCAAAATAGATGAGCTCAAATTTGAGGAAAGAATTTCAGAAGGTTCTTTTGGAGTTGTATTCAAGGGCTTGTTACATGGTACAACTGCAGTAGCGATCAAGAAACTAAAGAGAGACGACACTTTGATTGAATTTGAACAAGAGGTACAAATTCTGCTACAGTTACGTCATCCAAACACTGTTTTGTTTATGGGTGTTTGCTTGAACGAAAACTATAGATTTATCGTTACTGAGCACTGCAATGGTGGAAGTCTAGAAGACGTACTACACGACAGAAAGATTAGACGTAACAAGAAGAAGAAAGAATATCATTTGGCATTGAGTTTTAAGAAAAAGTGTATGCTTCTTCACGATGTAGTCAATGGCATGATCTATTTGCATTCACGCAGTCCACCTATCTGCCACAGAGACTTGAAACCATCAAACATTTTATTGGACAAGTCTCATACAGTGGCCAAAGTATGTGATTTTGGTACATCCAAGCTCCTAAGTTCTGATCAAACTATGACTGGAAGAATAGGAACAATTAGGTTTATGCCACGTAAGTTTACATAACTGTGTTACTAACAATCTTTAGCGGAAGTTATTAGAAACGAAAGATATACACAACTATGTGATGTGTACTCCTTTGGTATCGTCATGTGGGAAACATTCTTTGAAGCTACTGCTTACGCGGCTAATAACAATCAATCACACTCTAGTTCTGGCTCGCACACGTCACGAGAAGAGGAGATAGTTAATCCTTGGAATCTTGGCATACAAATCGCAGCAGGTATTAGACCACTCATGTGTGACATTTCTACCTTCTCCAAGCCTGAGCAAACGTTTTTGGAGGTGATGATGAGGTGTTGGGACCAAGATCCACAACAGAGACCAGAATTTTGCGCACTATCGGATATCTTTACAAGCCAAATTATATCTACCCTATGAACCAATGTATATTGAAAACTATGTATAAATTATTTAATTTCGACCATGTCTTTACAGTACATGCAAGTATGCTTCAGTTGCGCTTACCAAAACCGAACATTGCAGCATTGGGTAATTGAGTGCAAAGAAGGCTTTTGTACCAGAACCTGATTTGTTTGCCACCCATCTATCAACGTCATAGTTTTTGTAAGCGTCACTTGTCAGACTGATACCCAAGCAAACCCGTTATTGGAGTACTAGGACAATATGTCATCCACAGGGCTTGGTAGGTGTACGTATGATATCCTATCGGACATGGGTACAACAAACGTTCAACTGTATGAGGACCAGGTACTATTTTACAACTTTGAAAACTAATAGTTCATAGATCCTCTACATTGATGCGCGACACGGAGGTTGGGTACGAGCGTCAGTTAAACTTGAAGACGATACGCCTTTTCACGTTCGCTTACCTAGCTTGTATGTACAAGAGATAGAAAGCGAGATGGAGGGAGATAATACTCTGAGGTCGTACCTCATAGATAAAGCCAATCGCGACGAAGGCGTTGGTGTATATATCAGTGGTTTTCAAAGTCGCAAGAGTTTACTGCGAGAAAGATCAGCAGGGAATGTTAGACGTAGACTTTCCAAAACTACATTTGATGAAAAATCAGACACGTCCTCTATTAGTCCTCGCTCTGACGCCTCACTCAGTCCACGCGAACCAATAGATGATCATCTAGAACCACTAGTAGAGGAACCAAAAATTCCAACAGAAAAGATGGCAGAAGCTATTATAACGCAACAAGTAGAAAAAGCGCTAGAACAACAAATACAGGCGATAGAACAAGAAAACCAAAAAGAGTTCAAAGAGTTTGTCGCTGCCATGAACGGTCAGGACGAGAAAAAAGACACAAAATCACCAATAACTCGCAAGTTCTCTGGTATGGAACTACGACAAAGAAGCGCAACCACAAAGAGAGCATACGTACCTCCTATTCCATTGAACACAAAGATTATTCGCAGACAAAAAACGTTGGATATTCTACATCCACATCAAAAGTTATCACCACATACAGAGTCACCAGAAGAAAATGGAAATGGTTACATAGAAGAGGCTCTGCAAGAGAAACCAGAAAGTCGACCACTTACACCTAAAAAATCACCAAAAGCATACGACGCACTCTCAATGGAGGAAATCATTGGAATGAAATCACCAACTCCAAAAGAACGTTCAAACTCACATCCAGAACCACAAAAACCAGTTTTGGTTCCATTAGAAGAACCACTTCAAGTACCAGAATCGCCAAAGAAAAGAACTGCTAGGGCAAGATCATTAGCACCAACAGCAAATGATAATAGGAGGAGTTCACTAGCACTCTTTAGTCGCAAATTGAAATCGATTCGAGTTGATGGTATACAAGGTCATCAAGATTTACTACACAAGTTGTCACTACTCAAATTTAACAAGGATGGTGAAGTTGTTACTGTGATTCAAGAACAACAACAAACAAAGGTTGTTGAACAATATGTTGATGAGGAGACTAGAGCAAGAAATATCATTGTTTCATCGATCAAAGCACATAACACGTTACGTAAGCTTCGTGGTTATGTTACTTCTGATCCTGGTTTGAGAACAATGAGAACAAGATTAGCAACAATGAAAGAAATCCACTCTACCGAGTTGACATATGTTTTCAATCTCAAGACATTGATCACAGAGTACAAGAATCAGCTACAACGATTGAAGATTCTTACTGATAACGAACTATCGATCATGTTCGGGAATGTTGAACTCATCTATAATATTAATCAACAATTGTTGAACACTATTCACACAGAGTTTATGAAATGGCCAATCTGTAATATTGGTGCAGCGTTCCGTATCATTGCTCCCTTCCTAAAGGTTTGTTTCTTTTTCGTCGTACTTACATCTTAGACATATACTGACTATATTAATGGTTACGATCTTGGTACTCAACTTACTCAAGATCTACTATTGACCAACAAAAAGTTTGCCGATTTCACAAACTCTGTATACACTCGTCGTAACCTGTCTATTCAGTCACTACTAGTGTTACCAGTACAACGTCTACCAAGATACAGATTATTGTTCCAACAACTCATAGAGAAAACAGTTCCTCATCACGTCGATTATAAACAAATTCAATATTGTTTGTCACTCATCTCTGAATTGACATCATATGTCAACGAAAAGAAGAGAACTTCAGATTTGAGTAGTAGTTTGATTGCACTACAGAAAAAGTTGGACGTTCGATTCAAGACACTATTACAACCATATCGTCATTTCCAAAGAAAAGGAAAACTACACGTCAAGTCGAATCGTAAGATGATTGATGAGAAGAGTTTAGTGTACTTGTTCAGTGATATGATACTCGTACTTCCATGCAGACAAAACACTGGAGATGATGAAGAAGCGTTTGTAGCAAGTCGTGTTGAGGCGATCTTTTTGACATTTGCCAAATTGGAAGTAGTCGATGAAGTCAACTTTAAAATTGAAGCATTCTCACGTACTTCAACATTCAACTTTCAATTCACAACTCATGATGCACAAGCATGTACTGACTGGATAACACTACTAGAGAAACTCATTTCCAATTTGAGAAAAGTCATTCAAGATAGAGGCGTAAGCGTCACAACAGAACAATTAGAACATAAGAGATTGAATTGTGGAAATCGTCTCAAAGTTAGTGAACACAAGTTGAACAAACTCGAAAGTGAAATGACAGATGCCAAAACAGTAGTGTTTAAAATTGATCGTGCTATGAGAGATGCTAAAAATGAAATTGAACGACTAAATACAGTACTAGAGTTACAAAAAGAAGAAGAAAAGAAAGCACAAACAGTTTTGGAAAATGTAAAAGAACAACACAAACTAGTGAAACAAGACGTCATCAAGACAAAACAAAGTTTGGAAGAATTCGATGACAAGATTTTGAACTCTGTATTGAACAATGATGTTGCTGCATTCCGTGAACTATTTGCAGTTGATCCAACGTGCATCGTTCAAGATTTATCCTCATATGCATCACCAGATGAACTTATTAATGTACCAACTAGTGAACCAGTTCCAGAAGAAAAGAAAGAAGAACCTGCACCACTAGAACGTCACAGTCGATCTAAAACTATATTATTGGAAATGACAAGAACTGATGATTCTGAAATTAAATTACCAAGTAATGAAGGTGTTACTGCTACCATGTCAATCGTACCCAAGTTTAGTGGTGGATCATTTAGTAAGAATCAAACAAAATTACCTAAAAAGGTAACCATGCTTCTACCAGCACCATCACCAGCACACTTTACTCACAAATACCGTGACAATGATGAGTATAACTCACCAAGAGGTGAATCACCTACTACATTACCACCGAAAAAACCAAGACGTATTTTTGTCAAAAGTAAGGACGAAGCAGAGAAGAGTAACCCATACGTCTTATACGAAAAACAAAAGTTGGAAAAACCGGCACTAGATCAAATTACTAGTAATCAATTTGTGAAGAGTTTGAACAGATTGTATCGACTGAAACCACCAAGGTCACATCATTTACTAGAACAAGAAGCATTAACGTACAAGTATGCTGTAGATAGAGCAAGATTTGGATCACATGTTATGGAATCTGAACCAGTACCTGTTGCCGATGAAGATGATATTGATACTGATCTCTACTTTGATTATGAAGAGAATGAAGAATATCCTATCATCAAGTTGGAAATGTTACCTAATAATGTAGAATTGTTGAAACAAATGGTTATCAATTTACAAAAGCAAATAAAGTAAATTTATGCCGCAAGAATGACGTCGGTGCTTTGTCTGTCGAGATTCAAAATAATTGGTTTCATGAGATGCAAATAGATAGCGATACGGTACAATGCGACAATGAATCTCTGTTTGATTTCGTAGTACTTGAGCATCATGTTAAATTTGAAGTATTTCCAACCTGATTCTTGTTCTAGTGATTGTGCGGCTACTCGTGCGTTGATAATGTGTCTATTAACTGGTACACCAAGTTCATGGTTGAGTGCTCTTAGAATACTATTCGTTCTCATCACAAGTAACATTTCATGAGGCATTTTGTTCAAAATGTTCAAAACACTATCACCTATGTGTTCAAAGTACTGATCCATAAACTGTTGCGCTTCTTCCATCGTGTGATGTGATATCATACCAATTTCGGCTGTATTATAGCTTCGCATAAGAACAATAGCACCATACAGTTCATAGTCATCAATACCATACTTTTGACAATACTCCTTAACTACTTTGTTATCTTTCATGATCAATGCTTTCCATAGTTTAGCATAGTTTGTTCTAAACTCGTCATCTAGTTCACGATAGAGCCCATGATCTAAAATAATTACTTGTGTACGTTTAGGATTGTTAGGATTGGGTCTAACAAAAATATTTCCTGCGTGTGGATCAGTGTGTAAAAATCCATGTTTGAATGTCATTTCTGCAAACGCTTCAAACGTAATTTGACTTGCTTCTTTGACTGATAATCCCATACGTTCAATTGCATCTACGTCACTTATCTTTACACCATTTATAAACTCCATAGTTAGTATCTGTGAACACGATAACGAATCAACGACTTGTGGTATATAGACATCTTGTCGATCTCCAAATAGTCTTTTTGCTCGTTTCATGTTTTGTATTTCCAACATAAAATCCATCTCTCTATGAAGTGCATCACTGAGTTCAGGTCCAATCCAACTCGAATCGTATTTGGGAAATAGCATAGGCACAAGTGCAAAAATCATATCTCGTGTTATTTTGTCACTGTAAAAGTTGAATGTGATCGATGGGTACTGTATCTTTACAGCTACTTGTTTACCATCTACCGTTGCTCGATGTACTTGCGCCAGTGATGCTGCTGCGATTGGTGTAGGATCAAAATCTGTGTATAGTTCCGTAGTAGTGTTGCCAAAGTGTTTGATGAACAAGTACTGTAGATCACTTAGTGGTACAGTTGGTGCTTTGTCTTGAAGTACTAACATGGTTTGTGTCCACTCTGGTGGTAGAACGTTTGTCATTGTACTGAGATATTGACCTATTTTGACGTATACACCTCCAAGATTATGAATAAAAGCTAATAGACGTTCAGCATTTCTCTTGTGAATACGTGATTTCTCATCTTTGGGTAGTGCGTCATAGAAATTTAGTTTGTAGTCGATTCCAATTTGTGCCATCACGATACCAGTTTTCATGAATCGCTTCCCTCCCTCTATTGTCTGTTGTAGTGGTGTAATCAACGTTGGGTGATTTGGATGATTAACATTACTAATAGGTGTTGACATGTACAACTCGTACAATAGTCCAAGGCCAATCGCTGAGAGAATAATCTTTCTAATTATCTTTCGTTTTGGTGGTTTGTTTGTTTGTGACGATAATGTGAAAAAGTGTTTTTCTGGTACAAGTGATGGGACAGAAACATACTCGTATAGTTTGTCTCCATTTGCGACATTTTCTGATTCTTTCTTAAATAACTGTGTTATTTTTCTGCTGTCTTCTGCGGTTATCTCCATGACAACTTTGTCACTTTCTACTGTGCATATTTTGTCAGCTTCGTTAACAGAGTCTCCTTGTTTCACGTGCCACTTTTTGAATGTTACCGCTCCGAGTGAGTCTCCTGGTAACGTAAAATGTTTTATCTGTCTCGACGAATAAAACCTTCGCCCGAGTGCGAACCCTCTACGCAGTCTTGCCTGCATTGTAAGGTGTGTTAATTATCTTAATCGAACCAGAGAATAAAAAAGATTCGTTTTTGTTCGCCCTAGCGTTAATTAAACAATGTTTTATCAAAATTTTAAATTATTTTATTTTAGAGTGAATTTAGCAGTCGATGTACCAATTTACCGTAGTAGCTCTTCAACACGATATCTACTTCTTGTTCATAAAGTTCATGCTCTAAAATACTCTTCATTAGGTTATCATTTAGTACTGGTGACCAGTTTTCCGAAATAGTTTGCAATCCCTCTACGATATACAACAAATTGAGTTGTAATATCAAACGTTCTCGTCTATGTATGACATTGAACACAGATGCAAACTCATGGTACCATATTGGGAACAAGTGATGAAATTGAACATGTTCAAAATCAGCTTGTTGCGGAGTACCGTCTGTATATTGACTTGGATTGTCCAAAAACCCAAACATTGTCGTGAACATGAACACTAGAGGACCTGAACCCGCTTCATCAAAGTCTATCAATGTAGCTCTTCCGTCCTTTGAAACTATAACATTTCCCATGTGAACATCGTCATGTACAAAGACAATCTTCTCACTAGAGAACAATGGTTCCAATCTTTTGAGTACATACTGTTTCGCTTTTTCGACGTGCTCCTTGTTACATAGTTCTAGATCGTTGATGATTTTGCAGTAAGCATCCAAATCGGCTCGTGTTTTCTCTGCAAACGTGTCGTACTCTATTGACTCGGCAAAACTTTTAACTTTTGTAAATGTTGTTTGTGACATTAGTTTGACTAGTTTCACGACGTCTGTCCAAACTTTTTTTTGGTCCCTAGTGTTCATCTTTGTGATTGTTCCCTGCCACGTAGTTCCCT
>JAESGV010000756.1_pt1 | contig 13954 bp, 13 predicted proteins | sample 9269781 | NCBI WGS metagenome assembly JAESGV01 (sample SAMN15741586, study PRJNA653496) | algae metagenome | isolation source: Tildeniella torsiva UHER 1998/13D and co-occurring heterotrophs from... | place: Slovakia: Slovak Paradise National Park, Hrabusice, Kosice Region | collected 2000-01-01 | reverse complement strand
TACGAAACTATGCTAGTGAAATTACACCTACACAAATCACTACGTTCCTAAAAGAGCATACACTGCTACACTTTGGAGAATCCTCGTTCGATGTAGTTGCAATAGTTGAAAGTATGTCAACAAAAGGTGACAAAGAGCTATTAGAACAATTATTCGAACTAACTACACATGAAAACAAGTCGATTGTTCGAGAAACATTATTATGTATAGGAAGTGTTGCTAATCACGGCGATGAACAAGTCATAGAGTTCCTCACTTCGTGTTTAAAATTCGGAGGTAGCGAACAGATGATTTACGCAAATGTATTATCAAGTTTGAGACGTGTTGCGTATAGAACAGACAACGAAACAATTTTAAAATACTTTTTACAGCAAAGTTATCTGACCTCCGACGAAGAGCGTGCAATGGTCATGATCGCAAAACCTGGTAACTTAAAAGTGATGCAGAACTGTTCTATCGAGCACGTTCATGAAGTTTTAGACGACAAATCCCGCAAACAGTACGTCCAACAAGCACTACAAAACGAAAAACCATACGTCGCCGCAAGATGTTGTAGAGGTGAAAACGAATGCGTAGCGTTGTTTTTTGATTATCTCCAACGCGATTCGAATACAAACACGTACATGTTTTATAGAAACACCACCGAGAGTAGAGCGTTCTACAGTGGTCTAGTGTTAGCATCTGATCCCTATTCCGAACCAGTTGTTAACAAGTTATTAGAAATTATCGAAACGACACAAGTTGACAAAACAAGAGAAATGGCGATCAACGCATTGTCAAAAATTGTTACGCGTGTAACAAACAAACCAAGAAGTTTACATTTTGCTACAAATGGATTCGAAGATCTTTCCATTATCGTAGCACATGGACCAGCACAAGAGAAAAGTTTATACCAAGGATTGTCTGCGATGATATGTTATGGAAAAGCAAATTTACGTGAAAAGTGTATAGCAGTGTTCAAAAAGTATCCTAATGTTGAAGCAACAGTGTATGCACAGTTACTGATGGTTGACAGGGACGATGCACAATACTTGACAGTGTTATACAATACGTTACAACATTTGCTGAGATCTAACAATCTTTGGTATCACACACTGTACGCGTTACCATCGCAGTTACAGTACATTGGTGAGATTTGTTCACGTGGTAGTCGAAAAGATCTAATTGATCTATTTTGTAAGCTTTGTAATAATCGAGCGTTGACTTATGCGAACAGATCACTATGTTTGCAAGTGGTACGTGATATTGTATCATTCAATGATGAAACTGTTCTTAAACCGTTTTTGAACACGTTTCGTAGTGATAAAGATGTCAAATTATTGTACACGATAAGTGTACTAACAAGTGGACAGAAACCCAAGTATGTCGAGTTTGCAGTGGAGGCTGCAGAGTTGGTGGAACAAGGTGGGAATTTGAGCGAGTTGATAAGTGTTGTACGAAAACATGGTGATCTGGAGAGAATGATCAAAGGATGTTTTAGTCAATCGCTTACAGAGCAAATACTAATGATGAATACGATTATTGCGATTATAAGATCAAATAAGATTGAAAATAGTGAGTGGAAACTACCAATTGCTGCTCGACAAAAGCTAGAACAGAGAGGATCCTACTTGACAAAATTTATTCTATTGTGTGATGATGCCACTACATTAAATTAAATTTTTATAAAACAAACATCCATATCATCAACATCGAGATATAGACGATGAGGCATTGTGGCATTACTATCTGTCTGCTCCTGTATGAAATAAATTTTATAAAACAGCGAAACGATTATGAATGTACTGTTCTCTATTATATTCTTTTATCATGAAATTGTCTATAATCTAATGCGTTCTCATTCTTTCTTCGCAAGCACCAAATACAACAACACAACACTGGAACAGATCCAACAATCACACCAAGCGCAAATGCACCACATGTGGCTGCTGCCAGCGTGTACGCAGTAATAGTCACATTTTCATTCTTAATCCAGGGCTCTGGTGTTGGTACTGGATCTTTGATATCACCTAGAATTGAATTATCCCAAACATGTAACGTGTATGGTCCAACATAAAAATCAACTATCGAATATGTCAAGTTGGAAAGATTAATTTCAGTTGGTGGTTTTGATGATCCTGGATGCTCGCCAAAATCTAAAGATTGTTAGTACTTATAATTGATCGTACGGTATGAGCTTTGGCCCCATCCTATTAAATGTCCATCGGAAGTTAACGCAAAAGTATTTGCTTCGTTTGCGACTACTTTTGAAAATATCTTTCCTTGAAGAATTTTCGTGCTGCATAATTTGGGAGTATCTCTATTTGATCCTGTGCATAGTGCATTTGTTTCGTCACTATTACCCCACGCATGCAAAAGTCCATCGGCAATAACTGTAGTTTGTTTGTTTCCGGCAGTCACTGAATTTATTGTTTTGCCTCGTAGTTCTCCTACGTCTACTGGTGCAGGTACAAGTGAACTATTTCCACATAGTCCCCAATACCAAAGTGTATTATCGTTCTTTAACGCAACTGCGTGAGTAACGCCAGCCGATATAGATTTAACGTTTGTAATGTTAACTTGTACTGGTAGTAATTGCGGCGATTTTGTATGCCCAAGTCCTAATTGACCATTTCCCTACAATGGTTAGTCAAAAAGAATAGAGTTACATTTTCTCCCCATGCATACACAAGTCCATCTTTTGTTAGTGCTAATACGTAATCTTTGCTGGCACTAATAGAAACAAATATTTTTCCGTGAATAGAGGTCGCATTGACGTGTCTAGGATGTGAACAAGATCCGTTCTGTGCTGTACCCTAATAATTTTTAACTATTTTGTTCAATCAAACATACCAACGTGCCGTGTTGATTTCCACCCCACGTATACAATTTCCCATCTGAATCGACTATTACTGCTGTTTCATCTGTTGCTGCGATTGCGCTAATTGTATCGCCTGTTATCGACCATCGCTTTACTGCTACTGGGCCAGATATTGCATTATCTAAATGGCCTCGGCCTAAACTTCCAACTCCACCATTGTTTCCCCAAGTGTACACTTGACCCGATTTACTGAGTAATAAACCAAAATGTGAAGATACTTTCACATCTTTGACTGATACTCCTAACAACGCTTCTTTTGTAATTTGCACAGATCGTAGAACGAGTGGTTCTGTTTTTGTTGTGTTATCACCAACAATACCTATAGCTATTAGCTCCCATTTACCATTTAACATACCATCTGTGTTTAGTCCGACTCCAACGAGTCCCTGAAGACAAAACGCTTGTGAGAATATCACCACCACTAGTACTGGTAAGAATAAACATTTTAGTCATTACCTACAACGAGTGACAAAACGCTACTCATGTTAACAAACCCAAAATAACGCGGGAAATCACGCGTTGATCAATACTTTATAAAAACAATTCGTTCAGTACTGGATCAGAATTTCCAAGAGGTTTTAAATCATCCTCTGTTAGAAATTCATTCAATAAACTCTCCAATTCATCAGCAGGCATAACTGCTGCTTTTTCATCTGCACTATTGGATGTAGGTGGAGTATGCAGGTTTGGCATGAGATTTTGAGGTGATGTTGGTTCAGCATTGAACTGCATTGGTGGTACAGCGTTCTTTTTAGCAAGTGAAGAGTACATGTCCATTAATTGCATATGGTCTTGATGAGCTTGGATGATATTTTCAGTATTCATGATGACGAGCCCATACTTGAGGTTTATAAGTTTGTATTTGGCTGCCAACACTTTCATGGCAGAAACACATAGTTTCAACTTTTGTATGATTTCTGATTGTTCCAAGAGGTCTGTACAAGCGTCTAAAAAGCGTGTTTCTACATTAATAGCAACAACAAGTGGAGTACTTGCTGCGTGATGACAGTAATGGAAATTTCTACAATTAGAAACTGTTGCAATATGATCAGCGATTCTCTTGCAGGATGGATCCATCTCCATACCTTTCTTTTGCAAACATTGCTGGAAAAGTTAGTCAACCAAGACAAAACTTACAATTTTTGCACCTTGCGCGATCATGTAGAAACCCAAACGTTTCGAGTACAAATCACCTTCGTGTTTTGGTATTTCAACATTCTTTAGTGTATCATCCAACTTTTCCGTCATCATATCAATCACTTCTGGTGTCAAGTTGAAAGTATTCTTATGGTTCTCTAAATCGTATCGGATCATGTCGGTCAATGGTAAAAACTTGTCAATATTTTCGTCAGTAATTACACCGATCATTGATGGTGCGTTTGATTTTTCCAACATTAATATTCTCTTGTACTGTTTGAATTGTAAATGCGATAGTAAATAGCACTTGAATAATCGATGAATATCCATGCTATTGCCGATAAAGAACAATGTCAAATGGAAAATAGTTGACATGAATCGTTCTCGCAGTAAACGCATAGTCATCAAATCTTGGGATTCATTTTCTGGTGGCGGTGTGACTTCGCTTCTTTTCAAGTATCCACGCACGCAGTGAACATAAAACGACGCTCGTTCGACTTCACCGATATCTGTGAAAAATAGAGCCAGATAACCCATTCCAGCAGCAATACTATAACTGGTCATTACTCTGTCAAACACAGTGGCGATCAAATTCAAACAAATATCCAACGCGCGTTTCGAAAGTTGTGGTATTTCGATTCTCCAATAAAAGAAGGCTAATTGTTATATATTTGTTGTGGCCATACCTTGCATGGCAAACACAAGAACCATGTCTTCTCGGTCTGGTAGTCGTGTTAAATCGCATGAAACATTTTCTCCTTGTAGTCGTAATCTATATGCGCTGATAGCTTCTACTTTTGTTTTGTCAACCAAACTAGTCGTTAATTTTGCAGAGTAGCGTACGGTGTGTTCAAATATGTGTTTTCGAAATATCTTTCGAGTATTGGAATACTTTGTGGGTACTCTCCATTTTGATGGAAATTTGCTACTGCTGGAATGACTGTATTAGCAGCGCCGAGTTCAAAGTTGTGGAATTTGAGGTCTACAGGTGGATATGGTTCATGTCGTTTTGCTTTTTTCTGGTCAGGCGTTTTTCTTACTCTCTTTGGTGTCTCATACACGCATTGTTTGTTTTTGCGACTACATTCTGTACAATGTGGTAGTACTCTTTTGTTTTAGATTAATTTCTTGTTCACTTACCTATCACATTTTCTGTGACTTCTGTTACAGTTTGCGCACGAGTTGGTGGAAAGGTTTTCTTCTGAGTGCGGTTCTGTTTGTGGTTGTGACATGATTTCTGCAAATCTTTGTAAAACAGAGCAAACTCGCGAATTTTTAAGCCCAGTTCACCCGCAGACCAGCTCGGAATTTCAAGGGTATAAGAGTTGTCGGGCTACTATTTTTTTATTTCCTTCTTGGGCAACAAACCTAACGCCAAGATTGTTAGTATCCTTGTTCCCAATCTACTTTATGCTCCAAGTCTTCACCTTGCACAAATCTTTCCAAATTGTTGTAGAAGCATTCAATTGTTTCGATTCTTACAGATGGTGAAATACATGAACAATGAGGCGAAATGAGCACATCTTCACGTTTCCATAGTGGACTATCTATTGGTAATGGTTCTTTCTCAAACACATCCATCTGTCAACAATCCTTGTGTTTCTTTTGTGGATGGTAAAATGGCGACCAAATAGTCTATTCCACTTGCCAAGAATTCTTCAAATTCGTTCGGTGTTGAAGTAGAGTAATATTTAGAAACTAGTTCATCTGGCTCTCCTTTACTTCGTCGTAGTACACTTATTTTTATGCCTAACAAATTTAAAGTTTGTGCGATATGTTTGCCTATTGAACCGTAACCCATGATTCCAACGTGACAATCTGATAACAGTCTAGAAGTGAAATCACGACTCCATAGACCATCATTTGTGTTCTTTTTTAGTCTATCATATGAACGTTCTGTTGTTAACATGGCCATTAATATGTATTCGGTCATACTCTTGGGAGTCATGAGGCCGGCACGTCTAGTATACTGTATTTTAGTGTACAACCGTGTTTTCACATTTTCAGAAACGGGTTCGAGATTTTTCATTGCTGCGTCTACTCCTGCTGCGGGAGAATGAACCCACTTGATTGTACTCGCATCTGAACTTAAATATTCCCACACTTCGGTTTTCGTAGTTGGTGGATCGATAAATATAATTTCTATGGGCGTCGTATCTCTGTACTTGTCTACTTGTTGCGATAGATCGTCAATAGATTTACAAACGACAAAATTGACATGTGTTCGGTTTGTTTTCTGTTCGTACTGCTGTAATTGTGGTAGGAGCACATCCATGTTAAACCACGTGGTCCATATGATGACGTTCATGAACTCTGACAAATGACCGTACATTAATGGTGTAAGGAATTTGTTCGTCAAGGTCTAGCAAAGGTTCATCATCGGTTCCTCCCTCTAATGTCAAATATTTAGCAAATAGTTGTGGAATCCACTCATGCGAACAGCTATCTGTTTCTGAGGTATCTGTTCTAGACGTGTCTGTTTCGCTGTATCTATCGTCACTCATCTCAGAATTTGATGAAATTGAATTCTCTTTTCGTTTGACATATTCTCGCCAACTCTGCTGTAACACAAACGCTGCTTTTGTTCTTTCCGACGAAACGTATTTGTGATGATTTTCTTTTTCCATTAAATGCTCTTGGATAACTTCCGATTCTGTAAGAATAGAACCTCTTTCTAGTTCATTCTTTTCTTTCTCATAAATGTCTTGTTCTTGTTGGTCTAATAGATTATCAATTTGTCGGCTATAAGTTCGTCTGCCAATGTATCCTCGCCATACTCTTTGAATAATACTAGCTGCTCGCGTCTTGCTACGAATGTCCGATTTCTGCATAAATACTTGGTATGAGCGAGGGGTAGATGGAGTAACTTCTTTCGGCGATGCTGCTGAATCTCCCATTAGAGCTTTTGCTGTATACGGGTCGAGCTCACTCAACGTTTTGTATAATTTTTGATTCATCTGTCGTTTTCTATCTTCGAAATCGATTTGTACAAGTCGTGGACTCGGAGGAGACATTACCAGCTCTCCAGACATTTTTTTAGGAGGTGTAAATGCTTTGAATTGAGTTTCTTGAGCATTCGAAACTCGTTCATTTTCTGGTTTTGTCAAGTTGAGTTTTAGAGCTGTTTTTTGTGGTAATTCTTGCTCCAATTTCGGCTCTGGTATTATATTCGCCATGACCACTATTGGAGACATATTTGTTACTGGCTCTGGTTTAGCGTAGCCCTGCTTCGCCTCTACCTTTCCTAGGTCGAGCCTAGGCATAAAAATAGGACGCTTTTGTGGTGTACTCATTGTTCAAAACCTGTAGTCATCAAAGTTACAAAATTTACAATACTCTGTTGCTGGCTCCAGCCCTCTTAACTTTGCAGCATACTTGTAATGTTGCTCTCATCAAGCCAAGAAACATCCTTGTGATTTCTTTGGTTCTTCAACTTGTTCAATTTTCGACTTATCAACTTTCCAAAGTGTCCAACCAACTGCTGGTGCAATCGTTACTTGATCTTTCTTTACAGCATACAAATGTCCTGCAATAAATTCGGTATCATGTTGTACACCATTATCATCAACCACTACAGGACACGTCACATGTCCAGCAGGTATATCATTGGTATCAATAAGCAACCATTCACCTTTTATTTCTCCTTCCATGTCTTGCGCCGTTTTTCGATCACCCATCCACTTACCAAGTGCCGTAAAATGACAAAAAGCTGTGATCCATCCTGATAAATATCGAGGACCACTTCCTCCACCTTTTTGATGCGCGATGCGATTCCAGAACAACACGTCTGGATTTCCTTGTGCAGCAGTTACAAATTGATCCAAAATGGGTAATAACATTTCTGACCACCTGGCCATGTATCGCTTTTTTGTATCGTACTCAACGAGTCGTTCGGCTCTTTCTCTAATTTTTATCCAGTCTTCTACTTCTCCTAAGAGTGTAACACTTGGTAGATTACACAAGAGACTAAACTTGTACTCGAAATATTTTTTCATGGAAGCCATAAGGACTATGGCACCTACTAGTTTCTCGTTAAATGTTGTTGTAGAAAAATCTGGCATAACCCACTCTCGGACAGTTGGATCTTTGATGTTTTCTGCTATTTGACCTGTCATGTCCATACATAGTTTTTCATAGTCGGCCGTGAAGAGATTTCCGCCACCAAGCACTACGAGTTGCTTTTTTCCTTGAAAATCGACCAATTTTGAACGTAATGTCTCCGCGTTTGCGTTTATGTAAAACGAAAATTGAGTCATTATGGCGAGCCACACGTCGTCCGGTGATATAACTAAATTGTAGTGATTGTTGTACGCATTAAACGCGGCATGAACGAAAGAATTTCCAGCGAGCTTTATATTATTTTCAGTCTCTTGTATGTTGGAGCGAATAAGAGTATGTGTTTTGTTTTCGACTACTTGGTGCTTGTCATAGATTATAGGTAGCGCATCTCGTATAGTGAATGGTTGTACGTGCCGTATTGGTTCTGCAGCTGCGTCTGTAACTTTGAACGTGATAGGCATGGTACGTTTGTAAAGAAAATAGGAATTTGAAGATTGTACTTACATTGCATATGTTTATTGGCTTTGTGGTGGTATTGGGAACCAGCATCGCCACAGATCTTCATCCAAGAACAATCTCTTCTTCTCGCTTATAATTAAACATTTATCAGTAAATTGCTTTCGAATTAGTTTGTACTCTTTCTTTTCTGAAAACAATTCTTTCCACATGGTTTCAATGTTGTCTTCGTAAAGTGAATACAGTCTTCCGTTACATTTTTCGTGTTCAAGTGTTTGCTCCAGCAAACCATTGTAACTGGGCAACCAGCACGTCAGAAAAACAACATGGAACGTGAACCTGCAGACGTATTGCGAGTAGTGCAACTTCGGACACAAAGGTATTCGCAAACGACAATGGCGCTTCTTGCTCCAACGTTCGGACCACTTGGGTTAAGTCCCAAAAAAGTGAAAGACACAGTAGAAAAAGAAATACCTGCTCGATGTATAAGACATACGCTCAAAGTCACAGTTAAAAAAGATAAATCGTTTACTATGCAGCAGCAGTCACCTACAAGTTTTAAGATAAAGCAACATTTACTTCCTGCTTGTGACAAGAACACATACGTGTCCGAAAAGAGGAATTGCGGTCATTATTCGCAAAGAGTAGTGGAATACAATGGATCTACTGGGTTGCATCAGGTTGTACAAATTGCAAGAGAAAATTATTTGGAAAAACGATCAAAAGCGTCAAGTCTTACTGCAGCAGTAATGGAGGTACTTGGGACGTGTGTTTCCATGCAATGTAAAGTTAATGGAAAAGATCCTAGGGTTGTACAAAAACAAATAGCTGATGCTGAGATTATAGTAGAGGATTATTTAGATGAAGAGCTATATAAACCAAGCGTTATACTGTAGGATACAAGTATTCAGAGCTTTCTTGTAAATTCTAGTCAACTTATTCAAAACGCAATCTGAAGTGCAACAGAACATGTCACAAGTAGAAGTATCTGTCAAGTTCCCACTCAACAGATTCTCGGTATGTCCGAGCATCTCAATAACAATAATAGGTACCGAACATGGGTAATATAATGCCAAAAGTTGGTCCCCGTGGTGTCAGTGGAAGGACCGTTAAAACAAGGATAGAAGAGACAATATCAGAGACGCCAAATAGAATGATGATTGAATGCAAAATAACAACTACAACACGTCAATTCGAACTGTGCGAGGTAGAAACGACATCTTCGAAAATTTTAAAATACTTGGAACCTGCTATCGACAAGTCTGCATACAACGCTGAACGAGAACCCATAAAATACGTAATGGGTCGAAAATTCAACAGGTTGCCTCCATTTATAGCACATAATGGTTCTCTATCGCTTTCTATTGTAGTTAATCTCGCTCGCGATAATTTACAGCAGAACAAATCGAAAGCAAAGTCACTTACAGCAGCGGTGATGGAAGTATTAGGAACATGTTTGTCCATAGGCTGTAAAGTGAATGGAAAAGATCCACGTACTGTACAAACACAGATAAGAGAAGGAGAACTAGTGGTAGAAGATTATCTAGATGAAACACTATACAATAAACGAAAACCATAGTTCTTGTAAGCTTTCCTGTCAATCATGATAAACTGGTTACTTCAGGCGTACTCGCCAACTGAACAACAGAACACCAACACAATGAACTGGTGGTTAATTAATCTCGACAATGCCTGTGGTAAGAGTGACCTGTCAGGAATTACAAAAGTTCTATCAAATCCTCCAGACAGAGAAAAAAGAACTTATCAGTTTGCCACAAAACTCGAAGAAAAATTTGTAGACATAGAAAACGGCACTGTAGAATGCGAAGAGAATGACAAGCGCAAGCTATTAGCAAAAATAGCAGATTTATTGGTGGAACATAGGCAAGGCGCTTACAGTGACGATTTACAGAGGTCAAACAAAGCTCTTATACCTGTTAGTGCATACATGATCGACCATCGTAACGAGATACACGACATATTCTCTATAAAAACTATCAAAGCCATGAACATGATATTTATCAGGATGGCCGCAAACGACTACGAATTATACCCAGAAGGCATGCGTTATGTCCGCGTTTTCGCCGACGAACATATGATAAAAAACATTCGCCTCGAGTGCGTTCTGCTTGTTTGTACAAACAATATGAAACATCCAGAAGATTTGGAAAAGTTTGAGCACTCATGTAGAACCATACAATATCTCGCTGATAAGCATTTACTAACAGCAGATGACAAAATCGAGGAAGAAGTTGTAGGTATTACTAACAAAATGATTTCCAAAGTTTGTTTATCGGCTATGACAAACAGAGAAGAACGAGTAGATTTCTCATCATTGTTAGAATACCCAGTTAACATTATCAGAGTTTTATGTTTCAAGAATCCTAAATTTAGAGACAATTTGGGCATCAAAATTGGCTTATTTGTCAAATCGATTCGTACAGCCAAGAAAGATTCAATCATTTTAAAATGTTTAAAAGTTTTGGAAGTGTTATCGGCCGTAGAAGTAACAAGAGCAGTTTGCATTGAACAAAAAGATATGATCCGAGTTCTGGGTGAGATTTCAAATGACTATGATAGGAGCAGACAAGTAAGAAGTGTTGCGACAAAAATGAAAACAAAATTAAGCAAATATCAATTGGATTTATCCAATCCAAAACTGGAAACGTTTAGTGACGTAATACTGTATGTACATTATTAAAGCTATGTTACTTGATTTCTAATCTTTTTTCTTATGGTGTTGTTAACAAAAAAAAAATAGTTTTCAAATTCGCTATCCTCAGCGTAGAGTACATACTCAGAAATGAAGCCCCAAAACTCTTGTAAAAACACAGATTTGTTGCATACCAAGTAATCTAATCCCAAATGAACAGCTGTTTTCCAAAGCGTGTCTGCGGCATCTTCTTCGTCTTCTCCAAACGATAGTACTGTTTCTTTGTCATCTAAATCGTACAATTTTACCAATGGACTTGCAAAAAATTGTTCATTTGGTATTTTACAGGGAATAGGATCTGTATTCATAAATTGGGAGGCATTGATGTCCACTCGTGCCGATTTGCCATTTATAGGGGAGCGCAACAGTACACTAGCTAAATAGTCATGATGTATGCGATGGTAGCCATCGTAAGATGGTGCCAGTGTTATATGCTGTTCCCATTTTATTGTTTGATTCATAAATTCTCCAACTTTGTCGTAGAACGGTCCAGGCTCTATAGTTTCTGACAAATGGCTTTTAGATGACATGCCTCCTGTCTGGAAGTAGTACACATTATCGATTGTGTGAGCGTCTATTGAGTACATGATCGTAGAAATTTCTTGGAACCGCTCGTTTAATGTCTTAAAGGTCTCTTTGAATTCTTTTATATCGTTTTGTTTGGAAATAGCCAGAGTTTCGTGTAGAGATTTATCCCAAAACAATGTTAGCTCGATCATTTGTTGGATTTTGTGTTGATGTGCATATGCTGGAACTTTCATGTCAAACTTGTGATAATAGAGTTTGTGAAAGTCATATAAATGGTAACTCGTCACGATATCGATGCTTGGACACTGATATGATAATAGGCTTTTCCACAGTAGGTTTGAATTCGTACACGAACGCTTGTCTAGTTCCGGTACACCAGATGTGATCTCTAATGCCGCCCATCGTGTTTGCAAACAATCTCTAAAATATTGACAGACAAATGGAATAGAAAAGTGCAAATCCACTGCGAGTACGTACTCAAAAACATGCAGTAAAGTATCATGTGGCAAGCACGTCACCAGCGTAGAGTCCACATGTCTTCGCTTCATTAAAAAAGTCAGTAAACCAGGAACCAAACAAACATGATGATTACATTCGTGGGAGTCTCGGCGGTGACTCTAGTAATCGTTACAAGTGCATACATGTACGTTCTGTTGCGAAAACCGACTCCAAAATCTACAACTACGCCGCAAACACCGCTAACTAAACGAGAAAAAGTTATGCTAGAACTATTAAAAACAGAACGATCTTACGTGAAAGGATTACGACACTTACGTACCTATTTTATCGTTCCACTCAAATTACAAACACCAGAAGGTGTCGAAGAACGCCAACAACAGTGCATAAAACAGTATACACTTGCAAAAGCCAAGTACAACAACATGAATTCATTTCTGCGTATCTTTTCGAGTGTAAGCGAACCACAGTTAGAAATCGTACCAGAACCGACAGAAACACTATTATCGGCACAACAAATCAAAGAGTTTTTCGAACCTATACAAGTCATCATTGGCGTCAACGAACTCTTTTTACACGATCTGGAAGAAATCTTTACCGCACCTTCCACGATCCCACTCGCTCATCGTTGGTGGTATTGGGTTCCAAATCCAAATCGTTTCTACAAGGAAGATTTACTAGCAAAATTATTACTATCATTCTCACACGCGTTTAAATTATACAGTAGTTTTATCGGAAAACATACGCGTATCATGGCCAATTTAAAATTAGAAAAACAAAAAGAGTCGATAAAAGAGTTTTTTATTCAACAATCCAAGTTGATACAAGCAGAAAATAAAAATCAAACAGAGGCCCATCAAATTGATGATTTCATGATTGGACCCATACAGCGCGTATGTAGGTACAAAATGTTGATCGATGAAATTATAAAAAGTATGAAAGATGAAAAAACGACGGATAGTCGTGACGCAGCAACAATAAAGAAAATGCAACAAGCGTCGGTCGAGTTGGGCGAAATTGCCCATTATTGTAACCAAAAGACGCATGAAATGGAAAATTTGGAACGCGTGGTAGTGATCTCTAAAAATTTAAAAATGCCAGAGTTGATCGAGCCACATCGAATTTTGGTAAAAGAAAATAAGAAACCACTAAAATGTGTATTACCAGCGCAAGAAAGTGAGAAAGGATACTGGAACAGTATTACGAGTATTATTTCTGGTTCAAAACCAGTAGATTGTTATTTTTACTTGTTTAATGATATGATGGTATTAGAAAGAAAATTAGATGCACGAGAGTCAATGGTTGATCCATTGTTATTGAAATTGTATTTTGATATTCCAACGATTCGAGTTGTGTCGAAAGAAATGGTCAATTCACCTGCGTCACCGTCAACGTTGCGAACAAAATCGGCGACGAAACATGCATTTACGATATTTAAAGATGAAATTGAACGAGTGACGATCATTTGTGATGATGAGCAACAGCAGAGAGATTGGATTCATAAATTGAATAATTTGTAGATCAGCTTTTGTTATTTACTATGAGTCTCATAAATCTATTTTCTCTGCTTAACAACAAAACTTTTTATGAAACTATGGTAACCAAGACTTATTGTAAATTGTAAAAGATGCACAAATGGAAGAACCAGAACCCAGCCATACCCCTTGCAACAGCTCTCGAACTCAACTACTATCGTGAAACAAAACAATACGAAGCAGTATACCAAATCAACTCTAAAATCGCTC
>JAESGV010000755.1_pt1 | contig 13984 bp, 16 predicted proteins | sample 9269781 | NCBI WGS metagenome assembly JAESGV01 (sample SAMN15741586, study PRJNA653496) | algae metagenome | isolation source: Tildeniella torsiva UHER 1998/13D and co-occurring heterotrophs from... | place: Slovakia: Slovak Paradise National Park, Hrabusice, Kosice Region | collected 2000-01-01 | reverse complement strand
TATTCTGATCTGTACTATGCTTTCGCGCAGAAAGGGCACCTTGTTCAAACGCAGGTGTCGTTGGTGACTGAAGATCTGCCAGATTCGTACCTCCACTGACTGTGAGTAGGTCCATGTTTTTGTAATTCTTTTTAAAACAAGTGATTACCTATTTATTAAAAAAGAAACAAATTTTGCATCATGTGGTAGCGAATGGCTAACAATGTCACCAGTTTCTGAGTTACAAACAATCACTTCAGAATCATCCACAAATCCGAATGTTTCATGGTTCAAAGCACAGACTCCGAAAATCATCGACTTTTTCAATGAAAAAAGAGTTTCATTATCTTTAACGGCTTGTATTTTCATGTAACTCTGAAATATAAGAGCGCCATTCTCCAATCTAGTTACTTTAGAACTGCCAATGCTACGACCATCTACTTTGAATTCTTGCTGTAACTCTGTTACGACGTCCAAAGTAAATGATCCAAAAACACCCGATAGTAGCAGCACCCCAGGTGGTAATTCTACATACGATGTAGGTCTACCAGTTTGCCTAAATGTTTTTTTCCTTTCGTATTTGTTATTCCATACTACAGTTTCGTATTGGTGACTAAGTGTGACGATGTTGCCATCTTGCATTTGACATGCACGAACATAGTTTTCACCGGTTTTGATTGTTTCGCCGTTTTTTTTTCTAAAGAAATTCAGCTCTTCTGCGCGCTGGAATAATATATCTCCATTTTGCAACGCAAGTGCATTAAAAAGCTCTTGTATTGGTAGTGAGGCAACAAAACTGCCTTCTATAGAGTATTCGTTAGAACCATGAGTCCCTTGTATTAAAAAGTTTCCATTCACTAATTGCAAAGCACGATGATCACTGCTTGTTTTTTCATTAAAACGAACTATTTGCGTTTGGGTAATAACATTGTACATTATCAAAGATTCTCCAACATTAGCAAGTATAAGTCCATTCCATCCTGGTTTAGGTTTCGTTAGTTTTTGGCGTAGAGACGTGTACAGCGATTGTGCAGTATGGTGTAAGTAATAGTCAGTGTTTGAGTCTGAGAAATAAAATTCTACGAGAGGTGCGTGCGAGTTCGTGTGTTTGCATATTTTTGTGGGTTGTACATCCTCACTTTGCTTTCTTTGCATGCTTATTTACAATCGTTACAAATAATGACAAACAGCACTGCGTACTTTAACAACCCACCATCTATTAATGTTTCGACCACACACGAAGATCCATGTAGCGGTTTACTAACACTGTACCATAAATGTGTAACCAAATACATACAACCAGAAGCTTGTCAAGATGAAACTGTTGCGTATTTGAACTGCAGTAAAATTGCGAACGAAAAAAAGAAAGAAGAGTACAATTTACATTTCGCACTAACGACATATTAGACGAACCAATGATGAACTAGTGTTAAAACAAAATTATTTTAGTGGATTATTAGGAACGTACAACAAGTATTAAACCTTTTTTGCGCTATTTATTACGGATTTTACATGTTGGGTTAGCTCACTTTCGATTGTATATAGAGCTTTTTCATATGTTTCTTTACATTTTACCAATTCATACTGCGTCTCACGGTTCTCTTTTTGTAGTTTGGATATTTGTTCATTTCTACTCTGTAATTTTTGTTCAAAACTCTCTGTTTCAGCTCGATGCTTGTCCTGCAATGCTCCCAATTTATCCTCCAATTGTTGGTTCTTTGATTCTAATTCTTTCTTTTCCTCTTTGTGTTTTGATTTTGTATTCTTACTCTCAATGGTCAAGTGTTTTAGTTCTAGTGTTAATCGGTCTGTCTCACTTGATAAATTGCTAGCATTTGATTCTGCACTCCGTAGTCTATCTGCCAGTTCTCTTAATCGTTCATCATAGTCTTTGACCAGTGCCTCTTTACTACCACGTGATTCTTGTACGTGTTTCTCTAATGTATGTACTTTTTCTTTTAATAAATCTAGTCGTTCTGAATGTTGTCTATCAGCAGCTAATCGATCTGATCTTGCTTTACTCATCAAATCATTCAATTGTTCCTCATGTCTAGTTCGTTCCTCTTGTAGTGTTAGTTTACACTTGTTATATTCTATTTCAAAGTTCTGCAAGTTCTTTATACTACTTTGTAACATGTCATATCGTCGTTGCAAATCAATCACTTGACCATGTAGTTCATTCTTTTCTGTTTGTAGTGATGATTGTTTCTGGTTAATATTCAATAGTTCTTCTTCTTTTTCGTACAACTGTTCTGTTAGTCTTTTACACTGTGTCTGTAACTGTTTTATGTCTGATTCTTGTTGTTGTATGGTTTGATCTCGTTTATCTAGCTCTTGTTTACTCGTGTGTAGTGATTGTCTAGTAGATACTAGTTGTTGACTTTCTTGTTCATACTCTTGTATTCGATTCTTCAACTCGAGTATCTCTCTGTTCTGTCTGTCTATAGTGCCAGTAGCTACATCTAATTGGCTAATTAGTTCCACATTTTGTTGTTCCAGTGTTTGAGCCTGTCTAGATGATAGTTGTAGTTTACGTGAGTATTCTTCCTGTTGTAGTGTATACTGGTCTTGTAGTGATTGTATCTTTTTCTATACAATTAGGAAACAATAAAACCATACACTTTGTAAATCGTGAACATTGTACATTTCTGAACTGAGTTTCTCTTGCATCATCTTTTCTTTTTCTTTTACTGTTCTCAACTCTTTGTTCCGATTGATTAATTGATCTAGCTCATGTAGTGTATTATAATCGACTTCATTGCCTGCAATTAGTAATTGTACTAGTGTATAATTGTCACGTAACACTTCTAAAAAGTATCTACCACCACTAACATGGATAGTATTCCATCGAATATCTAGACTATTATAACATATAATTATCATACCTATTGATTGTAGTGTATCGTTACTTTTCAGTGCTGCAGCGAGTATGTGAGCACCCTCTGGTGTAATCTTGTTATTTCTCAAATCTAATTCTTTTAGTGTACTATTAGCTCTTATTCCCGCTGCAATCTCTGATACTCCACTCTCAGTGATTCCCACACTATTCCATTCTAAACTGATTCTACTAGTGTAAGTTATATTGTTATAAATTACTTTTCCAAAGTTCGATTGACTTTGAGTAACTGTCCAATTGCCGCAGCTCCATTCACATGAATATTACTACCACGCAAGTTTAACGATTTAACACGGATATCAGGTTGCATAAGTGCCTGACATATCGCTTTACACCCATCATCACCCATGTAACTTTCACTTAGATCGATATTCAAAATTGTGTTGTTCCCCTGTAGCGCTTTTGAAACAGCTATTGCATTCTATATTGTTAATAGCTTTGGATTTTATCTTACTTTTGTACCCAATGTATGTTCTGCCAAATTCAAATTAGGTTCTTCATCGTTCCCTAGTGATACATTGTATAGTGATAATATACTCTGTATTGGTTCTATGTGAAGCTCTTTACAAGCTTGTCCATACAGTTGTGTAAACCGTTTCATTTATTTTTGAAACTTGGCCAACTGATGCAAGCGCCAACTATTCTTCATGCAACACCATCGTTCACGTTCCGCTTTAAAACCATACAACCATGAACGAACAATACAACCCAAAAATGTTTCCAAATTATTAGATCCTAAAGATATACTTCGTGTACAATATATGCGTACAATAATGCATGCTCGTGTTGATCAAGTCATCTCCATAGAACAATACAATCAATTAAAAAATATAATCGCTGATGATCCAACGTATACTCTATTGATTGAACTAAACAAAACATTGGAACGGTGTTCAAGGAAACAAATAGAACTAGATGACGAAGATATAGCGTTACTTGACAAAGTACTAAACAGTGTCACTTGAACGCACGTTGATACGCCAACACTAGAGGTGAAATATTGTACGAGAATCGATACGTACTCACTCGTACCATTAGTCGATGTACTAACTCCAAGGCTGTACTATCAATACTAGTATCTATTAACGAGTATTTAAAGTAATGCAATAAATAGTGTAGTATTGTAGCGGCCGTTTCGTTACTTATCAAATAATCGAGTATAATAGTATGGTCATAAGCGATATAGGACAAAAATTTGGAGAACAATGTATGCGGATCGAGTATAGTTCGTGTACATGGATGTAATACTAGTGTTGATTGCTTTCTAATGTACACAATACTATGGTTAGTACATTAACGATTACCTTACTTGTAGATATCTAACAATTGGTCTAATATGTACAATAGTTTAGTATCATCACTACCAAATATTTGAAACAAGTAATCATGGACTATAGTACCATCCCACTGTAACGATACTATTGTGTTAGTATAATGTGCACACATACGTTGTTGTACTAGATAACTATTATGTGTAGGTGTAGTGCATACATGTTTGATGCACTTGAGTAATAGGATGATATTAATACGTAACAGTACTTTGTCATCTCGAGCGATAAGTGAGGATCTAGTATGCACAGGTACTAGATTAATACTATTACTGTACAACTTGGTGATTATCGTGTCTATACTAGTATTACTATTGTTCAGTATGACTAGTATCTTTCTAGACAAATAGTTATGATCTGTTTGTACTTGATAATAGTCTAATAAATAGGATATAATAGGTTCATAGTCGTACTCAATCTCTAGTTTGATCATGTTATTAATCAATGTACAGTATGGGTACAGTATCATAGTGTCTGTACAGTGATAACGAGCGAGGTCTGGTAGTATACTAGTGAGGTGATCAACAAAGATATCATCGTCTGGTTGATTTTTAATCCATTTGCAATTTTCGACTAGAAATTTCAAATAATAGATATGAGTGATAGTAGTTGATGTATCGGTGATAGAATCGTGCAGTGCAGTTAGAAACGGCGTTGGGTCTATTTCATTGGTAATCGCGAATCTAAATGCATCTATGAGACAATTACAGGTACTGTATGCGATAATTTGATTATTACAGTGCAATTGATGTATCTAGTCGTTAATAAATACAAGTATTAACAAACTATTTTTGAATACCACTTCTTATCGGTTAATATTCGCTCTGCAATTATGTACGTGTCGTCACTAAATAGTTTTCGTATATATGATAAACAGGGAACGAGATGAATCAAATCGAACAACATTGCGAGGCTCGATGACAAAGTATCAACGATTTCTGTTTTCCTCTTCTTATGTGGCGGCTCCGTACTGTTGATACATATGTTGCATAGCTGTGTGAAAGCATCTTTTACTCTGTTCATGTTGTAAATACGGCGATGGAAAACAATAACACAACCTCTTCTATCAAGAGGAGAATTTCAACATTAAAACAACATGTACTCTCCAGACCATTTATGTGGACCAACAAAGCAGCGTCATCGATTACGAACGAAGAACGAAAGCAAAATACACATGCAGAGAATTTAACAGCAGAAAATACACCTATTGCACCACCTGCGCCAACACAATCGTCGGCAAATCAGCCAAAAGACACACCCAGAACAACGCAGCATAATACAGATGAACTAACACAAACAAAAAGTAAACAACCAGAATCCAAACCAACTCCACCCACTATAAATGTTAGCGATATTGAAAGTGGTAAAATATCAACAGATCAACTCTTTGATCAAGCTATGGACTTGATAGATAGTACTCAATACGATCATGCTCGTCAAATAATTTTCACTGCTCTCCCTTATTGCGACAACGATGATTCTGTTCGTCGAGCCTATCGTATCATTGGTTTATCCTATTATAAACCCTTTGATTTTAACAACGCACTACCTTGGTTCCGTAAAGCAGCACATGATTCTACCAATGCCCAAGATTTGTTCAATTTTGCTAGTACTGCTGCACAGATACCAGGTCAAGATAAATTATCACAGTTTGCATTTGAACAGTTGGAGACATTACATAGAAGCAAGTCATTCCAGTTGAAACCATCATTTTGGAATCACTTGTACTGGTTTGTTATCGCACTAGTGAATGGACAAAAATATACACAAGCATTTACACTATTAGGAAGATTGAAATTAGCATACAAGAGGGCTAGATTTACAGATGTGGAGTATTTGACAGAGATTGGACTACCACCGTTTGAAGATTTTATTAGTTTATGTATTACACTATTCAAACGAGTTGATCGTATGGAACAACTTGTAGAATTTTTTAATCAAATGAAAGAACATGTAGATGAAGCAGGAAGAGTATGTAATATTACATTTCTAATATTTTATAGAAAACTATTAGTACAGTATTAGAAGAACTCAAGTCTTCCGCTTCTTTTTAGGTTTCTCAACTGTATTAGTAGTGTATGATTGGATAAGTGTATTCGCACGATTGATAATGTTACGACTTTTGCCTTTACCCTTGGTAAACATTGAGCTTTTACCTTCTTCTTCATCACTGTCTTCTTTCTTTTCTACTGGTTTATCTGTTGATTCTGTCTGTTCATCTTGGTCATCCTCACCGTAATCGACCAGTATACCCTTCCGTTTTTTCCTCTTTTTAGCGTCATGTTTGTTTATAATCGCATATTTCAAATCTGTGTTAATTTTGTTGTTTGCTCCTCGTTGTTGTTTTTTTACTCCATCTTTTTTTAATTTGTGAGCATCTAGACCTGCTCTTCGCTTTCTAATATCGGGTTGTTCGAAAAATTGTTGCAATTTGGTATCGTTTTGTTCAGATACTTTTCTATCGTTTTCATTCATCGGTGTTTTCATCCAACTCTTCACTACATCGCTTACATCTGGTAGTAGAGCCTCTACATGATATGTCTGATACTTGTGTGTGTCTTTTTGCGACATGTTCAAATATCTTTTGTGTGGAAACCAAGTTGTCTGCGCCAAAATTGTAAAACATGGACCCAGCGCTTATCGAAGAGTACCATCAACAATTACGTGAACAGCAAAGTCAGTTTAACGATTGTGTATGCGTTTTCACAGGAGCCTTGGAGGCTGTTCTGTCATTGCAAACACATCAAGATGTATTTTACTATGGATCTCACGATGGTCCTGTTCGGTCATTCAACTTAAAAAACGGTCGTAGAACGCAAGTTTTACGTGGGCATACTTCATGGGTTAATGATATTCTTATTGGAGATAATCGACTTTTGTACAGTTGCTCACGAGACGGTGACGTTCGGTGTTGGGACCTAGAAAAAGAAGGTGAATGCGTGAAAATACTAAGTTCACCTCAGGTATCGAAAACAGTAGAAAAATCTCCTCGAATACCGATAAATTGTATGGGACTACACAACAATGGCTCTATATTAGCAACTGGTGGCTCAGATGGAAACGTACTACTATGGAACGTTAATTCTGAGACAATAGAAAAAGTATACACAGGACATGGTGCATCAATATCCGCTGTAAAATTTCGTGGAAACCATTTATTCAGTTCTAGTTGGGATTGTTTTGCAAAAGTTGTCGACATTGAAACAGATCAAGTAGTATCGGTAATTAAAGCTGGCAATACGCCAATTAAAAGTTTAAGTCTATCTAAAGAAGAGAAGAACACAATGGTACTGGGGTGTAATAATGGAAGTATTTATGTATATGATACACGGGTAAGTGTTATTCATAAAGCTAACCATTTTTCTAGACAAATGACTTGGTGAAGACGCTAAAAGGACATTCAGAGTGTGTTTTATGTACGAGTATCTACAATGATTATGTGTTTTCAGGATCCGATGATACATATTGTATACAATGGGACCTACGTGAAGGCAAAGTCATTCATATTTATAGTGGTCACCAAGATGCTGTTCGATGTCTGTCCATTACTGAAGAAGGAGATGTATATTCTGGTTCATTTGATCATAGTGTTCGTAGATGGGATATGAATGGTGTTATGAAGTTGATTGAAGATGAGCAAAAATTAAATCAACAAATCAAGTTCCTTGAACAGCAACAAGCAGATAAACTAAAAGAAAGTAAACGAAAAGGTGGGACAGACAAAAAAGCAACCTCTCCTGGTGCTAAACGAACAGGTAGTGCATCCAGTAGTAGACCAAGCACTGGTAAAAGTAGACCTTCTACCGCTAAAAGCAGTAGACCATCAACTGCGAGAAAGAAAAAGTAATACAATTTAATATGGTGGTTGTTGCTGTTGTGGTTGTTCCTGTTGTACTTGTTCAATGGTAGAAACTAATTGACTTCGATCAATGTTCATTTCATCTGCTAATCGGTCAATAGCTTGATCTCTAGTAATTTTTGGTGTTTCCAAACTATTACTTGTTACTGCTCTCAACTTGTCAAATATAGTTGTTGCTTGTGTAACCATACCAACTGTATCATTTACATTGGCTGGAATAATAACAGTATTACCACGTTGAGCAAGTTTACCAAATTGTTCAATATAACTTTCTGCTACACGGAATACAACAGCACGATCACCTCCTGTCTCACTCAATGCTTGTGCAATTTTTCTAATGGCCTCTGCTTGTGCTTCTGCTTTTGCACTAATTCCAAATGCTTCTCCTTTGGCAACATTCATCTCTTCAATCATGTTTGCCTCTGATATCAATGTAGTAGCAATCTTTTTACCACGTGCAATATTCTCTTGACTTTCACGTTCTGCTTGTGAATCCAAAATTGTTTTTCTTTTTTTTCTTTCTGCTTCTGCTTCCAAGTCCATGGCTAATTTGATTTGAGCAGGTACTGTAATGTCACGAATTTCATAACGTTTAATGTTGATACCCCAACCTTCTGCTACCTTTTCAATGCTTTCGACAATGGCATTATTTAAATTTTGTCTTTCTGCAAAAGTTGTATCCAAAGTGATTTTACCAATTTCTGCACGCATAGTTGTTTGAGCCATATTTGTTATGGCTACAAAATAATCAGAGATTTCATAACTGGCCTTGTAAGGATCTTCAACTCTGAAATAGACTATTCCATCAATATGTATTTGTACATTGTCTTTTGTGATGGCAGTTTGTTTGGATATTTCGTACGCCATTTCTTTAACGCTATGTTTGTATGCGATGCGATCTACAATGGGAACGAGTAGATGAATTCCACTTTCTAGTGTTTTGCTGTATTTTCCCAAACGTTCAACGATCCACTTTTCTCCTTGAGGAACAATGACAATACCAAGATGGAACTGTCCTCCGCTTGCATTCATTTTACGATATTGGTCATGATAATAGTCTGATGGCGAACTTGACCGTGTTTGACGCGTTGTGTGGAATGATCGTTGCGAATTAATAGTGTTGTTTCGTGGAACGAATACGCTAGAGAGGAGAGTTCTCGCTAGTAGTGAAGTGGGTCGCGACAGAGGCCTTCTTAACATGGTTTTTTGTGCGAGTAAACCAGAACAACAAATTGTAACAGCGGACAGTGCGCAGATAGAATGTTCCACTGCGAATTTCACTGGTCAAGCAAGTATGGCACTAGTGGTACCACCCACCTTTCATCTTTTGCAAAAAAAAATTTTAATTTGCAAATGGTCAGAAAAACAAAAAAACAAATCTTCTTTTTCTAAGTTGGCACGTATTTGTTGCAAGATAACAATGTTTTGCGTGACAGGTGTGACGAGACAACCGACATAAAATGATAGCAGAAGATTTCAATAACAAACTCTGAACAACATGAAGCTACACATCAAGTTAATCAATGCAACAAATCTAAAGGCTGCTGATATCGGTGGAACCTCCGGTAAGCACAAACTTTGTTTCTGACATGCCAGATCCATACGTCAAGTTTGCTATTGGCAAGAGAGAAGAAAAGTGTAGCAGAGTTGTTCAATCAACAGTTAACCCGGTGTGGGATGAAAACCTAGAACTCACTATAATGGACCCAGGACGCGAAATCGTTGACATAACTGTATACGAGTATGAATATCATCTATATCTAACAATTTTAGCAAAGATCGTTTGAACAAAGACGATGCCATAGGAACAGCAAAGTTCTCACTACAAAACTGCAAGAACGGTGCTCCAGTCGAGTGGGTATTTGCTCTGCACGATATTGAACAAGGTGAACTCAGAGTACAATTCATCGCAGAAGGCTTTGGTGGTCACTAAATTCTATTTACTTGAATACTCCATGTTTTTGTTTCTTCTTCTCACATGGTGCCTCCGTAATCGACACTTTATCACCCTTGTAACACAAAAACACGCATGGGTACACCACTTTATCCTGTAACATCAATGGCAATGCAGTTAAATATTTTCCATTCTTATAGAACGATATTTCTGCTCGACTAAAATCCACACATACTGTACATATATCATTCTCTTTGAATGGTTTGAACGATTCTACTTGTTTGATACCTCGTATTGTTTTTCCATTCATAGAAACACCATAACAGTCCTGCATTCGATCTCCCTTTACATTTGCATCTATTTTTGATGTCCATGCTCCTATAACAATACCACTGTGATCAAACGCAACCTTTTCCAGTTTAATTTCCCAGTAATAGATTGATGATTCATCATTGACAACAGGTGTATCACCAAAGACAAATGAATCCATAAAATCATTACGTAGTTTCTCTACACCTCTACCACGGTGTAGTATCTTTGCAGAGTCCGGTCGATAGGTTTGGAATTGAAATACAATAAACTTGGTCTTTGGTGTTCTACTGTACAGTGTACTATCAGGATAGGGTATACGCTCCTTGAATCGTTTCTTGTCATCTTTGATGGTATCCAACAACATGACGCCAAAGGTGTTATATTCAATTGTTTCTACATATCGATCACGTAATAGTTCACTTGTTAACGTTAGTGGAGCTACCCACTCGTACAAGAATGATATTTCTAGTAATGGCATACGTATGTACTGATACAAGAACTCACTATCTTTTCTTGAAACGAGTTGGAATAGGTTCGATTCTTTGATTGGAAAATAGTCACTATCTAGTATCATTTCTATTAGTGGCATAGGCAGTCTCATTATAGGACTATAACTTTGTACAGAGAATGGTATTTTTGAAAATGTTTCATATAGACCATAGATGCTTCTATCCAATACTTGTTGAGCATTGATACGATTCGTGCTTGATTTTCGTATCATATTACATACGAGTGATACATGACTATGAGCAACAGAATATGTGCCTGTATCTGATACAGTTTCTAGAATGTTTTGTTCAACATGGAATAGTACATCATCTTCTTCTTGTATAGAATAGGCAGTAGTTAGATTCATAGCACTATTGATCAACTATTATTGTTAGAGTACTAAGTGGTACATACCTGTGTATCGTCATTGTGCATTAATAACTGTGCAAATACGATACCTAGTGACCAAATATCAATAGCTGTACTAGATGTTGTAGTTGATAATACTTGTTCAGGTGCAGTGTAAAACTTTCTACTTGCTCCATGAACTAAGAAATCACGTTCTTGTACAACTCCAAAATCAACAACTACTCGAACATTATCTTTTTCTAGTATATCCACCATAATGTTATCACTAGTAATATCACGATGAATAAATGGTACATTATGCAAGTAGTGTATTGCCGATGCTAGTTGTACAATCATTAGTGCAACGATAGATGGTTCTAGGAACCCACCGACTTTGCGGTATTGTTTCAGTAACAGGTACAAGTTGCCGTGCTTGAATGCAGGAGTAGTATAGTAATAGTTTTGAGTGTCCCAGTAGACATCATAGATACGTACAATGTTATCATGTCTCATTGTCGATAACGCTTCAATCTATTATTAGTATCTATGGGGTATGAACATACTTGTTTTTTTACATGGTTAAACGATTCATCTGTTTTGCATTCGATGCGTTTCAATATGACACTTTTTCCTGTCATATCTTCTTTGTATTCTTTTGCATCAAGTCCCAAGTTTTTTACAAATGTATACGACTTTAGAATCACATCTGTTCCTTTTTTCATGAACGAAATACGGTTACTGAATGATGTTTCTAATTGATCTTCGACTTGTTCTCGGTAGTAGATATCTCTAGTAACTGTACGACCTCTGCGCAAGTCGGAACGAAGACGACTTCCTATGTTTGGTACATTCTCTGTAGTTGGGTTTGTATTTTGCACATGTTGTTGAGGTGGAAATGCACTCTTTCTGCGTTTTCTTCCTATAGTTGCAGATGATATTTCACCATTGGTTTCTGTATTGTTTGTTTGTTCGTGTTTGGTTGGCAAATGCGAGCGTGCGTCGATAAACTTGGCAACGATGTTTGCCACAACAGGTCCGAATATTTTTCTATCGTCTTCTCCTAACAATTTCCAATCGCAGAGTGTGAAAATATTGTTTTCTTTCAGCCGCATCATACTCGTGTTGAATTCGTCGACATTGGAAGTAAAGAACGGGTGCAATACATTCTCGAGTTGTATGTTAGACTCGTTCTTCTCTTCAAGGTCACGCTGTTCGTAAGTATTGGTCATGTCACTCGGTTTGGCTGTCAATTTTACAAATCAAAAAGCTCAGAACCGTTTGTACACTGAAAGGTCATTCACATATATTTGTTAGAACATCGTAAAATACTCTTTTGGAATAACCTTGCTAAGCTTTTTGGTACTAAATATTGCAAAATTCTTTAATGCATGTAACGAATCTTTCATTACATGGTTGCAAAATTTTTAGTGTTTAACTTCAGCTACTACTATGCCAGTCAACCAATCGAAGACACGAACGATGAAAGATATATAGCAACTAAAACTTTCAGTTCGCTTAGCTAGTTGGTGAAAAGTGACAGGACGCAAACAATTTTTCCAAACGTTGAAGAATACTCAACTACGGAGAAACAAAAACGCGATTACGGTTGGCAAAAGCATAAACAAAAACGTAGTGAAATGTCAAAAGTGGGTGAGAATGGCACGGACCCACAACGAACACCAATCACGAAAGATAATTTCATTTTCGAGGATGAACTAGGACACGGTGCATACAGTAGAGTAGTACTAACGACATTTAAAACAACTGGGAAAAAATACGCGACGAAAATAATACAAAAAGCTCTAATTATTCAAGAAAAGAAGGTCAAAACGGTGCAAATGGAGAAACAAGTTTTAAACATGATGGACCACGACAACATAATCAAACTATTCTGTACCTATCAAGACAAAGAAAACTTGTGTATGTTTTACAACTCGGTACACTAATTATCTAGACTTTGCACTAGAATTAGCACCAGGTGGAGAGATGTTTACCTACCTGTCAAAATACGGACCTTTTTCATACGAAGCAGCTCAATTTTATACTGCCGAACTTGTCAACGGATTGGAATACATGCACAGTTTGGGAATCATTCATAGAGACATGAAACCAGAAAACGTTATATTCACCAAAGATATGCACGCAAAAATAACCGATTTTGGAACAGCGAAAATCAAATCATCAACAGAAGCAGATGATCTCCAAGGACCAAATATTAGTAGGCAAACATTTTGTGGAACAGCCGAGTACGTTTCTCCAGAAGTGTTAAACAATCTACCCGTCAACGAAGCTGCAGATTTGTGGGCACTCGGATGCATGATTTTCCACTTTTTAGCGGGTTATTGTCCATTCAAAGGGGAAAGTCAATACTTAATTTTTCAAAAAATTTTAAAACGAGAATACGAGTACCCTGCAGAGTTCCCAGAAGTTGCTCGTGATTTGGTAGATAGTTTACTACGGATTGATCCAGCAGATCGACTAGGTGTTGGAACAGGAGGTTATACAAAGTTGAAAGAACATCCATTTTTCGAAGGAATAGATTTTTCCAATTTGAATACACGTATACCACCATCAATTATACCCAAGGAACACATGGTAACAACAGGTGGAAATAACAACGAAATTGATCGATGGAGTATTTTCCTACTCAAGAATGAAGCTGTATATTATTCAAGACTAGTCATCAAACGACGAAGGTTGACTTCGAAAAAGAGACAGTTATTGATTACAGATAGACCACGAGTATTATATGTCGATCCAGATAATATGCAATTGAAGGGAATAATTCCATGGTCAAAACAATTATGGGTACAGAAAAAGACAGAAAGAGATTTTATTATTCATACTCCTGGAAGAAAATACGTACTAGAATCATTGGA
>JAESGV010000754.1_pt1 | contig 13999 bp, 9 predicted proteins | sample 9269781 | NCBI WGS metagenome assembly JAESGV01 (sample SAMN15741586, study PRJNA653496) | algae metagenome | isolation source: Tildeniella torsiva UHER 1998/13D and co-occurring heterotrophs from... | place: Slovakia: Slovak Paradise National Park, Hrabusice, Kosice Region | collected 2000-01-01 | reverse complement strand
AATATTAGAACTATCAACACTGAGTAGACTACAGTCACACGCAACCTCGATTTTGTCGCTTCTTATAGAAAAAGAACAAATACTATGCCACTACATTATCGAAAACCAATACGCATTGTTCGAGTCGTTAATCGAACACGCTTCTTCACACTTGGATTCGGAGAATATCGCTCTAATACTCAAAATAGTCGAGCATATTACTTTTAATTGCACTATCGCCATTAGCAAAAGGCTAATACAGAACAAAACCACGCCATTGAAATCCTTTATTCTCAAACTAGCAGAAAAGATAGCATACGATGGACAACAAGAGTATGTGACCCATTTAAAATCTAACTTTTACAGAGTAAAGAAGCTAAGCGCTGCGATTCTAGCATCTATATTATCATGCGATAACTGTGAAGTTTACAGAACAGCAATACGACAACTACTAATTGATTCTTTATCCGATACGACTCGAACAGCACTCTACAAATCGTTAGTACAAACACTATCATCACAAGATATCTCTGCTGTATTCGAAGCGTTGACAATTCTTTCGTGCCTTACATTACCAGGCGTATCCGTTACATTGCAAGACAAAATGACAAATCAACTCGGAGAACGACTATTTAACCAAAGTAACAGTAATCAAACGCTACAACTATCGTTTCGTACGTTACTGTCAGAAGACCAAAAGAATCTAGAACAACATACATTCGCGACCAATTTGATCATTTGTATGACTGATTGTCCAAGAACAGCAAAACTATTAGCAGAGTATGTGTTTGTAATCATGTTTTAACTGTTAGATCAACACAACTGCCAAACTATATCGCGCAAGCAGTATCAGTAATTTCACGGTTAGGAAGTTCGTTAGGGCTATGCAACTTGATCTTTCTCGTGAGTGCTTTATGTCGAAATAGTACAACTAGGAGTATAATCATATCAGTACTAAAACGTAGCGATACCAACACGCTCAAGTCCTTTATCAACAACATGTTACAGTTTGCTACGTTTAACAACGCTGACATTAACGATTACGAACGACTAGTAACAGTAAAGTGTTCGATTCTAAGCGCAAACATGCTAAGTACGATACTTGAAGTAAGATCATTGGTAACAAACTAACCATGAGTACGGTAAAGATAAAGACCTGAATTCGTGTATTGGCGTAGAGATACAAAATAGTATCAGTAATTTGTTCGAAGCGACAGAGAATCGATATCAATCAAATACTCATGTGCAACAACTTACAGCGTTATTGACACTTTTTCGAAACGTTATTGGATGCGTGAGTAAAACAGTCAAAAGCAAAATTCAAATTAGAATTTCAGAATTGGCGAGAACTATTCTGCAGGAATCGAGTAGTGATGTACAACTATTGTTGAGTGCAGCAGCGTTACTTATAGATACTGACGTACTAGAAGAAGAGGAGCTAAGCGCGATACTAACGTCACCAAAAGTTGTACAAATGATACATACAGCGATATCAGATCAAACTAGCCCCAAATCACTGCACGCTCCGTTTGTCATGGTTCATGCTATGATGTGTATACAATATCTAGGAAATAACAATCACTTGCACGACATAACAGGTGGAATACTCACGCAACGATCTGCAGATACTTCATCACAACCTTTGTCGCAACCTCATGCTTCGCAAACATCAGCGCTAAATATGGAAGAGAAGAACGATTATGAAAGACAGATAAAAGAACTAAAGACAAAGAATCAGTCTCTGGTACAAGAGCTAGAGCAACTACACTCGCAACATACTAGTGATGTGGAAGAACTATCGCGAAAGAACAAGAAACTGCAAAGTGACTTGTTTACAAGTCGAGAAGATGTAAGAGAGTTGGAAACCAAGCAAAATAGCACGCAACAGGTAGTCAAGCAGAAAACTGATCAGTTGGAAGACACGTATAAGAAGCTTATCGTTCTGACGCAGATTTATAAGAACAGTCTCACGCAAACCACAAATATGGATCGCTCTCACCGCGAATTACGCGAACAGTTGGAGCAAGAACGAAATAATGTTAAACAGGTCAAAGAAGCAAACGCAAAACTTTTAACAAACTGTGAACAACTCGAAGCGTGGAAGCAGAACACCAAAATCGATTTAGATGCCATGACCGATCGTTTGAAGCAGGTCACCGATGAACTAGAAGAAGAAAAAGCTATACATACTGAAACGTGTAACGATTTGAGTGAAGAAGTCGAAGAGTTGCGAGCAAAGCTCAATGCCTGTGAGCTAAAACTTAAAAAGGCAACAACACAACTACAACAAAAGAACGATCTCATAAGCATGATAAACAAACTCACAAACGCACAAACAGATGTTGAAATGTAATAATTTATAGTTTTTCATGTACAATAAAGTGTTTCGTTCCTTGCGTATGGTATATCATGGTATTTAGATGACGCCTTGTTTCGTGTTCGACATCTAGTTCTAGATTACCAAACAATCCACATCTTTTCATCACTATTGGTGGACTGAATGATAGAGTATCGAATTGTCTTCTTGGATTTTGTTTCCATGTTGTATTTTTGAACGCTAGGTTTCCACAATCATTTTCAGAGAGTGATGGTATTATTGTATCGACAGTTGTGCTCTGTACGCTACTCGCCTGCGTACATCCTGAACTTGAAAAATAATTCTTCAATGTATGTACTTGTTCTAGTTTGCTTTCGTTCTGTAGCAGATGGTGTACTTTCATCGTCTGCTTAAGGTGACTTCTCATATGATGTAACATGTTTTCTAGGTTTTTTGAACATCATGAAGTTGGTGGATTAATTATCTTTGGACTCCACCTTCGAACAAGTTTAGTTGTACGCATGACTTCCAACGGGGTCCCCAATTCTCCTGGCTTCGAACTTGAAGAAGAGCTATTCGAAAATTCTACATCACTAAAATAGCTAGAATTGTTACTCTGTTTAGACCACAGCTACTCTGTAAGGCAACCAAGCTACATTGCTATAGATCCTTCTAGTATTGACTAGCGTGGTACTGTAAATAGTTGTTCATGCCGTCCATGTACTAAACGTAGCATTAACAGCTAACAAATTCGTAGGGACAACGAAATTTTAGCACGCACTCACGCACAGACAGTGCTCTCAAAATTCATTGCAACCATTCACTTTTGACAAGAATAATATACTGTAGCTATAGTCATTATAAAAGCAGAAAAACCTGTGAAGTTGTAAATTTTAGTCAACTCAGTTTGCCAAACAATCGTTCCAGTTCATCTGTATGAAGCGAAACAAGAGAGAATTAGAGGAAGTAGACGACAGCATTTTTGACGAGGACATCTATGCCTCACCAGCAAAGCGAAACAAAACCAAAGTGGAAAAGAAAGAAACAATTCTTATTCCAGATGATGAATCCACGTTTAACGCCTGGCGCAACGGTGACTACACTCACAAAAACTACGACGAAGACTGGCAACCACAAGTCACAACAACACCGACGAGAAAAGTGCGCAAACCTGTGCGCATAAAAGAAGACCCAGAAGCCACATACACGCCAAAAAAAGCCTCAACACCAAAAAAACCACGTACACCAAAATCAATGCCCAAAAATGTCAAAGATAGATTACATCGTGCTCTCAGTCAAAGAATCTACGTCATTAACAGAAAAAGAGTTCGTGAGTTCCATCATCCAGAAGGTCCATGCGAAGAGTTTGCCATTTTAGGTTCCACCGGTAACGCCTATGCAACACGCATCGAACGCAGACCAAATTGCAATTGTCCTGATGGCCAAAAGGGAAATCATTGCAAACACATATTGTATGTAATGGCTCGCGTGTTGCGATTGGAACCAACAGACCACCTCATATTCCAAAGACAGTTAGATGATTCCGAATTGAACGATGTTATCAATGCTGTACCAATAGGTCAAGTACCCGTCGATGAGTTGGCAGCTGAAAACGTACGAGCTGTACACGGTGCACTCATGGGTGAATCAATCACACCAAACCAAGTCACTCAGAAACCACTTGCTGCACATTGTTGCAGAATCTGTTACGAAGATTTTAAAACAGATGGTGGAGAGTTGGTGTATTGGTGCCGTGTATGTGGATGCAATTTGCACAAGGATTGTTGGGAAAAGTGGAGTAAGAGTATGACTGACATGGGACAACAAGCAGAGTGCATTTATTGTAGAACACCAAACTTGGGTTTGACAAATCAACAACCGAAAGCGAATGAAGGGTACATGAATTATCAAGATATACAACCTGGTACTTCGGCAGTAAGAGATACTTCTACGTATAATCCATTTGCGTTTAATGACTATGGAAGTCGTTTTTAAGTCGATAGTGATGTGCATGTTTTGTTTTCAAAGTTGCGTTAACAATTAACAGAAGGAAGTGACTCTTTCTGGGTGGTTAGTATGTTTTGTTTACAAAAACATTATGCAATTTCTCTGCGTAAAAAGCTTTGAAAAATATAATGCCTGCATCAGCTCAAGCGTAAAATATTACACCATTTTCACCTGCTGTAGTACTAATTTGGTTCAGACGTTTGACATAGAATTATACACAACCACATGCTGAAACATATAACACTAACTGTGTTGTTGCTTGGTGCGTATACAACTGCGCTCTCAGCAGCTGATATAACTCCGGCTATCACTGAAACTTTTGCTACAGTAGCAGAGAACCTCAAGTTGCAATCCAGCAACAATTTTAACGTCCAAAACCCACCCGAGTTCATGTTTCGAAACGATGTTTATCAATTTAGAGCATACGCGTGTTACTTTGTTCGGAACGAAGACAAAGACTCATTCACAGCACGCATGCGAGGTATTAGCTCATTGTATTCAAATTATGTCCTCACTCAACGTGATTCGAATAATAACGTAGTACGAGCAGCCAACAGCTCTGTAGGACTTTGTCCAATTGTAGCGGCAGTATGTGTTTAAAATTAATATTTTAACAATTAGTACCCAAATGTGACGCTAACTCAAATCCTCTTTGGGTTCGATGTTTTTAACAACTCAGTCAACACATACAATTTGATTCAGTCAGCAATCAAAAAGACAGCAGTTGTGGAGACTATGAACACAGTCGCTGCTAATAATGACATCACCACACGTGTGTATACGCCATTAGCAAACGGTGCTTTGTATTCTATAGTATCGTTTAATACTTTACTTAAAGAGAAATTTGGCTCGCTACCCGATCTTATAGATCTTGCCATTGTATTTGGCGAGTATACAACTCCTCAGCAACTCGTCACGCAAGGCTTTACCAGAAATCAAGTAGTAGCAGATCTTAAAACGTTTAAAGTTAGCCAATTTTCGGAATCTACTTTAAAATCAGATATTTCCAAGTACCATACAACTGTCGCGCCAGCGATGCTCATTGACTCAAAAGTTACAGTAGTGTTAATTCAAAACACTACTATGCCCTCAGATGCTTCGTACGCTGGATTATCTTTTGCACTTCTTGTTTTTACCATGCTGCTGCAATAAATTTAACTTGGCTGTCAAGTTTAGTTTATTCCACGTTAAATCGCGTCTGGGCTTTGCTAAAACACAAACTCCTATTTACTGGTAAACCACATACTACAACACTTTTTTGATTCTTTGTGCTATATTTGTAACATAGAGTTATCAACAAAGAGTTATCAACAAAGAGTTATCAACATCAACTTTAACTTTAATAACAATAAGACAATCTGTCTATTTATTACTTCTCCACCTTAACTCGCTTTGATGAAGGCTCACCAAACTGTAACTTTCTAGTTGGTGAGAGTCTTGGTGATTTAAGGGCTTGACTTTTACTTGGTGTGTTTTACTCCTCATACATCTTCTTATAATAAGCTCACTCACTCTCTATTAATTGCTAAACTTTATATTGGGTTACTTGCAACATATATGCATTTCAATTTGAATTAGGTAATTCTTTAACATAACACATAATCTATAAGCCACAGCTTCAGCTATCTTGCTGGAGTTTCAACTTTATTTTACCTTCTATAAGTGTAATCTCTGATGGTTTAACTTGTAACATATTTTTGAAAAACTTTAACAAATTATCATTTACTAATTAATTATTTTTTAGTTGTATTGATTCTAAATCCATATTATTACCATCAAAAACAATTGTTTTCACAATGTACACTCCATGCATTTCATCAGTTTCCACTGTGCATTGCAATAAAACCTAATAAGTATTATTATTAATCGCTATTAGGAAATATATTCTACCACTCTTAAAGGTTTGCATATCAATAAGTACTTTATGTGTGCACAAACAAACTGTGGCTACTTCTACATTTAACACTTTAATTTAAAATGTTATTTTTTTAATTAATCTTATATTTGATGGAATTGTATTCTTTTTATGAAAACAAGAAATAAAGTTACTAATAAGACTATCATTCTACTATAACTGGTCATATAATAACTTTAAATCTTAAGGCTTAAACAATGTGGGGGTATATTAAGGTTTTATTTCACTTTTACTAATTGAAAAGTTTTGTATTGCTTGTATAGCATACTTAGATGATATTTGCAACTTGTGCAAGTTACTTTCATGCTTTGAGATAGACATGTAACAAGTAGAAAAGTTTAATACAGAATGCTTTTTCTTTATTTCAATTAATTTATACTTCTTTAATCTAACTAAAAGGTATTTTGCCAGCTTAAGTCTATTTCTATCATAAAAATCACTATAATTCGCAGTAGTGTAAAGAAACACTTTATAATTTAACACTAAAAACTTTTAATGTTTGTACTAGTTGTTATACCTTTGTAGGTTTATATACTTGAGTTTTTAACTTTATCATATTAATATTGACTAACATACTTGAATTTAGTGCATTTGCAAGTAAAGTGGCTATTTTTATTAGTAATTGATGAAAACATATCATCAATAATAAAAGCGTTATGTTTGATTGTATCTTATACCTTAATAAGAAGAGAGTTTATCTATTTGACTTCAAAGCAAGGGGTATATTGTAAAATTATGTTTTATTTACATGATTCTACTTGTCTTTCTAAGCCATCGTCTAAGCTTTATGTTAACTGTAATGATATACAAACCAAATTAAGACTTTATTATAGAACTACTACTACTAATTTAAATACTATCAAATGAGAGTATGCTAATAGTAACACTGGTGCAACAAAGGCTATTACTGATAATTTGAACACTATTGTCCATATTAAAGGAGCTAAGCAAGTTAATAACATTAAGTACAACTCCAAGAAGCATGTTAGCTCTTTAAAGAATACTGATTGAACTGTTGCTCTGCATATTGATTTTGTCGTTAGTAGAGATATAACAGTTGCTAATTGTTCTTTGCTTCTTGTTGGGAGAGATTCAGTTAAAATGGCCAAAGTGTTAAAGATTTAGTCAATTAATACAAAATTTAACGTTTCATCTAGTTATGCAACGTTGATTAGCTTTAAAAACAAAGACTTTCAATGCAATCCGTTATAAACACTAGCTATTTACCTTCATCAGGTATTTTATATTAATATGTAACTAATATTCTAGGACATTACAACTGAAACTCATGTTGAAGTGTTAACAAAGTTTAAAAAAGCATTTAATATGAAGCAGATAAAGTTAAGCAACTATATCATTATTTACAATGGTGAGTTAAGTATAATTGTTGCTTAAACACAAGTGTTTTCAGAAATGCAACACTTGTTGTGCATTAAGCACTTTTTAGATAATATTAAACAACATTTGAAGTATAAAATGCATGTTTGAGACTCTGTTTTGATTAATAAATTTATAAAGCTTATCACAAGATTTAGTAATGTTAAAAGATTGATAGATTTTACTACATATGAGTTATTTGCAAATGAGCAGATTTTTTATCTAATATGGTAAGTATTTCATTTTAATTTTAACATTATAGTAAAACTTTATTTGATAACAAAAAGTTGGTTAAAAAGTTTTGCCAATACATAAAAGAAAATAAGATTTCAGTTTTTATCAAATTTAATAGCAAAAACAAGTGTAATTTGGCTGATATGGAGAATAACAGACGACTTACAAGCAGTGGAAGTGAATCAAATAATTTTAAGCTTAAACGTACATTAAAAACAGATTGTAAATCAAATTATGATTGCTTAATAGTTGATTTAATTGACTACATGACAGATTAATCTATGAACTTGTATTGTAGATATGCTAATGTCGATAGTTCGATAAAAAGATTGAAGATTGATATAGCGTCAAACTGATGTAAAAGGATGTGTAAGTTGATTCTGTTATCATCACTAGTAGTAGCAGAATGTGTTATGCAAATAAAGTGGTTCAATGCAAATCATGCAAGAAGGGTTGTTGAGTTTAAGATGCCGTGCAAGTTACACATATTAGCAGGACTATCAATTGCAGAGGCAAAAACAATAGAAGCTACTACAAGAATAATTGTTTGCGAAGGTAATGTTATATTTAACAATTTTGAAACTGCTATTAACTTCACTGCAGCAGTGTTCAATCCTTTGCTCAAATGTATCTCAAATGTAAAAAGCAAAGGCTAATAGTGGGATAAGCTACAATGTGACTATGAGGTATATTTTACTTAATATTATTAACTATATTAAAACTTTTTAACAATCAAGATTTGCAGTTGATAATAGCAGTTTGTATTACTGTGTAAAACTTTACTTATTTATCAAAATATAACAACAAGTTTAATTAGAGTCAAACGATTGATTAATAAATATGAGTAAAGAAAAAAGCTGGAAGAAAGTTGAATGAAATTGAAAAATTAAAGAAAAGAGTTCTAAAAGATGTTGATTTATTTGCAAGAAAGGAGATACTTGTAACAGATTTATTCGAACAGCATGTGAAAGAAATATAAAAAAGTAATAGTATTGTACCAGCACCAGCACCAGTACCAGTACCAGTACTAGTACCAGCACCAGTACCAGCACCAGCAGATACGTCAAGTAGTGTTACAGTATCAAATGGCACCAAAAGAGTAGTGAAGCGTAACAAGATAGAAGCACGACCTAGTGGGTTAGATTTTATTCAAAACAAGAAGAGAAGAATGAACTTTGGAAAGAAACAAGTGGATACAGCTTGGGAGTACTGAGTAAAGCGATGACAAAATGATATTATGTCATTTTGTTAGTTTATGTTGTTATCAACTGAGTGTTATCAACTGATTGTTATCCTTTGATTATCATCGAATGTCATCAACATGTGAATAAATTTAGCAAGCACGAAATTAGCAAAGTAAGACAAAAAGTGTACGAAGTATGTGGTTTACTTGTAATAGGTGTATGCGATTTAGCAAAGCCCTCGCGTCTTACAAACGATTATTGTTACTTAGCTTGCATGGGGAAAATTGGCACCCACACTAGCTTCTTTTTCAGGTTAAATTGGTATTTCTTCCTCGTCTAAAACATATCCTCATCACCGACGGAGGCTTGTGATGTGGTGAATGAAAATTGTGAAATAAATTTTGAAAACGAACAGTTTTCGGTACGAGTTTTGGCTGATAACGAAACAGCCACGGTGTGTTGATACAAACGCCATGACTCACGAACTACCTGATGAACTATTAGCAACAGTGTTCTCGTACCTCGATGCAAAATCGTTAACATGCACGTCTTTCGTTTGTACAACATGGTACTACCTTTGCGAAGAGTTTAATTTATTCTATCAGAGAATAGTGTCGGCAGTACCTCATTTATCAGCGCTAGACCCTAAAGTACACGAAATTAACTTACCGAAATTATGCGCGGCTCTAGAAAAAAAGTACTTAATATTTGGCGGTACAGGGGACCAAGACATGTGCGATATTCAGCAAACAATCTCATCAAAAGGACTAAAAGTAGATATTTATAATCTATTTCACGAAGGGTACAAAGAACAATTTTTATTAAATACGCTCTCAGAGTACGCTGCTCTGCTGGTGTACAATGACCACTCTTGCTTTGAAGAATACATGGGCGACATCTTTGCAGAATACTTGGAAGGTGGTTTTGGTGGTATTGTACAATGCGTCTTTTCTGCTAGTTGTTCGCCACCATCTGGTGCATACGAAGAGAAACATTATTGTCCTATTGCATACAATAACCAACACGCATTCGGTCACCAGGTACATTTTGTTCCAGAAGATTTTGATCACTTTTTGCTTGTTGGTGTAGAGTCATTTCTTCCCTCTGTAAGCGGTGATCATACTCCTGGTGTAATTATTTCTAAAATTGACAAAGATTTGGTAAATGTTGTTGCCAAGTTTGATTGTGACGATACAGTGGCAGTAGTAACACGAGAGTTGCGAGGAGTTAACAAGGGAAGAGTTTGTTTGTTGAATTTTTATCCTGCATCGACTGATAGTGAAGATGAAACCACTCAATCGTCTCATGGTTGGGACAAGAACTCTAATGGAGGCGAGTTGCTCGCTAACGCATTACTTTACTGTGCGATAACAACAAATATAACAGAAGTTCAACATAGAAAACCAAGAAACTAATTTAATTAAATGAAATTGCAATTAATGAAGACCATACAACGAGTCGATGATAAACCTTGGTAATTACAAGGATGAAAACTCTAATTTATGTAGATGGGATCTCAGATATATGCGAACCACAACTTTTACAAAACCACATGTCAACAACAGAAGCACAACCAGTATGGCTTCACATAACCATATCCTCGTTGTTGGCTGTGGTGTTATTGGTCTCCAAACTGCAGTTTGTCTTTTGGAACAAGATTCACGCAGTTCTGTCACCATTTGGGCTGAGAAAACAAAACATGAAACAACCAGTTTTGGTGCTGGGGCCTCGTATACACCAGAGACAAACCTCGGACCACTCGAGAAGACAAAACTTTGGTGCAAGCGTACCTTGAATCATTTAAAACTATTATCGGAAAATAGTCAAGCAACAGGTGTTTATTTCTGTGATGGATATCGATTTCAGTCAGAAGAAACAAAAACTATACCAGCAGACTTTATTACATTCGGTTTTGAGAACGTTACACATGTCACGCAGTCAAACGATACAGAAAAAGTTTTGGAAAATACACCATATACTCACGCATGGAAATACAACACTGCGTGTGTAGATATGCCACGGTATCTTTGCTATCTAGAAGATAGATTTTATCAACTTGGTGGGAAACAAATAGTCAAACGAAAAGTCACGTTAAACGACCTCGTTTCTGCTCCATTCGATATCATTGTCAATTGCACAGGACTTGGCTCCAGAGAATTATTCAATGATAAAGAAATGATTCCTATTCGTGGACAAACGATCAAAATGCACATACCAGGCGCAAAAGAACAGTTCTACAAAGCAAAAGAAAAAAATGGAGATGTCACATATGTCTATCCACGTGGAAATGGAATATTCGTACTTGGAGGAACATTTCAACCAGAAGAACACGATACAACTATCAACCAAGAAACTGCGAAAAGCATTCTAGAGCGTTGCGCAAGAATGGTTCCACAATTAAATTTTAATGCTCAAGTTTTGGATCATTGGGTTGGTTTGCGACCACATAGAAAAACAGGAGTTCGTCTAGAGTTTGAAACCATTCAAGGAAAATTATTTTTACATCATTACGGACATTCTGGTTCAGGTGTCACTTTATCGTACGGATCTTCACTAGAGGCTGCACAAATGATAAACAAAAAATCAAAATTATAAATTTTATTTCGGAACAGGTTCCAATGTTTGTTGGTAACGATATTCTGCAACATCCATGTTCATTTTGAAAAAATCGCCATTGTTCCACGCTAACACTTGCTCGTACTCGTTTGCTAAAAAGTTCCCATCTTGCCCCATACTGTGCATGAATACTTGTTCACCACTAGTATCAATAATCATTCGGAAACTCGAACCACGAGTGCTGTACATTTTACCATTCCATTCTCCGGATCCTTCATTGATAGTTTGTGTTCCAGTGATAGAAGGTAAAGACAAACAAGTCATGCATTGAAGACGTGTGTTTTCCATTCCTAAATGATGGATTTCTGTGAAATGCATAGAAGACCAATCCTGTGCTGGATTATTCAATTTGTTCATCGCACGTTGTAGTGCGATTAACGCAGCTTCTGTACAAGTAGAAACGCCTAAGCGCGAACAAGCCAAATCACTATTCTTTTTCATGATTTCTAAAATGTAAAAAATGTGACTAGAATGGTATAGTCGTTCTTGTCCAATTTCTGGTGCTACTAGTCTTGCCATTTGGTCGATCCAATATTCAAAAATAGTCGCTCGAGAATCTTTTTCTATGCCATCCCAACCTGTTAACAATGCGAGTGTTTGTTTCAATTGTGGATTTGTAGTTGTCATTTGTTCCAAGTATGGTTTCATGGACAAAAAATATCCACTTTGCGTGTTCAATAGCGCATCCTTCACACGATCAAAGGTGACTGTTCCTTGTAGTAACTGTTCAATTCGATTGGCTCTAAAATAGATTTCTCCATCTAATGACGTTGAATAGTTCATTCCCATAGGCATTACGCGATTGTTACTTGCAATCAAATAATCTTGGTTCGTAACGCGAACGAGATCGTTCCATTCGACGTAGCCATCATACTCGTACGCAGAAGAATTTCCATACACTGGAAACATGCCACTATGTCCGTATTTTCGTTTTGGTATTTTTCCTGCAACCAAAAAGTTTGTTAATCCACTCGATTCCGTGTATAAAATTGTTGACACTGGTCCGAAAAATGTTTTGAAACAATTTGTGAATTGTTGAGTGTTAATAGCTTTCCAATGACAACAAAAAGTATCTGCTGATGTGTCGCCATTAACGAGTCCTGTCCATCGCAAACTAGTTGGCTTTTCAAAATGTGGGAATAGATCATTGATAACAGGTCCCCACACCGATTGTCGTACTGTAATATTTTGCGCAGGTTGACCAAGAATGTTGATAGTCTCTACGCGAGTGGTATAGCTTGTTGAAACACCATTGTAGATGTATTGATCACCACTTGGTTCTAGAACATATAGATCTTGTTGATCGGCCATGGCGTTATTTAACGAGAATGCAAATTCGTCGTTTCTTCCGATCATGATTCCTGGTGTACCTACGAGTACAGTACCAAAAGAATTGTATTTGGGTGATTGCAATCTCATAATAATAAACGAAGAAGGTGCAGTTAGCGTGAGCTGAATATCTGCTGCTAGTATAGGTTTGCCATTTGCTGTATTATTCGTGTAGACAAAATGATTACCAGTGATAGGTGGTGCCAAAAACGTAGATTCAAGCAACCTATCTTTAGGAAGTTGAACACTGGCTGTACGTTCTGGTATATATGATCCACTACTATCTTTACGATCTGCTTCCATTTTTAACGCTTCCTCCATGCTAACAGGTGGTAGACCTAACTCTTCTAATGATTTTATAATTGTTGTAGCATTTGGGTTGGTAAACGTATCAGGATACGGTGGTAGAATCTCCATCGCTCTTTGTAGTGTGGTATTAGACAACAACATCAAGTAACGATCAAGCTCTAACCCCAAGTTACTAGACTGAGACCAATAGTACAATTTGTAAGCTAACACAACATCAACTGGTTCAAAAGTAGTAGGTGCAGTGTTCCAAACGTTAAACTCTGGTGCCATCGCTTGTGGTGTAGCAATGTATGCATTAACACCTTGTGCAAACGCCTTAATGTCAGCTTTTGTATCTTCAGCAAGTGCGTCAAACGCAGATGTCGCTGCTTTCAAGAAACCCATTGTTCTTGCAAATTTATCAACTTGTAATGCATCACTGCCAATAATTTCTGAAAGAGTACCTCGACCTAACCTCTTTTGGAATTCTAATTGCCATAAACGCTCGCGAGCAGTGATAAATCCTTGTGCTAACAATACGTCATGATCAGTCTCACCTTGAATGACAATGACGTTGCCTTCGCGTTCATGTTTGACGCTTACTAACGCGCGTAGTCCTGCTGCAGCTACTGTTGCGTTGCGATCAGGTACAGTTCTTCGTTGTGCAAGTGAGTACACGATGGCTAAGAATAATAACCAAGCAATAATGAGTAATTGGAAGCCTAAACAGATGACGCGTATTGATTTTTGTGT
>JAESGV010000753.1_pt1 | contig 14000 bp, 12 predicted proteins | sample 9269781 | NCBI WGS metagenome assembly JAESGV01 (sample SAMN15741586, study PRJNA653496) | algae metagenome | isolation source: Tildeniella torsiva UHER 1998/13D and co-occurring heterotrophs from... | place: Slovakia: Slovak Paradise National Park, Hrabusice, Kosice Region | collected 2000-01-01 | reverse complement strand
TGAACAATCACTTGAATACTTTACAGTGGATAGATCACAAGAGTGGAACACTACATCAACAAGTACTAAAAGCTGAAACAGAACTAAAACGAAGTTATTAAATATTTATATTTCATTACGACTCCTCATACCTAATGAACTCTTGAATGTTTTTCTAGATCCTGGAGCCTCCAGTGAAACGCTTTTTCTTGATGCTACTTCTAACAGTACCAGTTGCTCAAGTTGTTTCATTTGAATTTTGAGCAATTCTTCATTCTTTCTAGAAACATGTATGTCATAAATATCATTATAATTGCTGCAACAAGCAGTGCAAATCTTTACTCGATTGTCTTTGTGAGCGTGCTTAATTTCATCAAAATGCATAAGACGAGTGCAATCGCTACATATTGGACGTTCGCATAACCTACAATGATGTCGTTTGTTGAAGATGATATAGTACAACTTGCGAACAGGATGTCCAATTTGGCTACATTGACACATAGAACATGTACCGGTAATTTTTTGCTTTTTCAACAGTTTCCATCTAGTTTCCAGATCGTCACTATTATTCAAAATTAATTCTAGGTTAATTACTGCTCTATCCTGAAGATAATCTTCCTCTCCTATCATTGTTTGATTGTTGTAGTTGCGTGGTTCTATTTTCTGGTCTAGAAATAGCCCTTCTAGTCAGCTTTGAAGGACGATTAGTTCGCAGATGAAGTTAAAGTCTTTCCAAAACTATATCTTGCTCTACAAGAACTGACAGATATGCATAATAAATATGTTTTATCTACAAATCTACATTTTTTCAACATCTAGAACAACTCTATACAATACGTACGCTAGTGTCTGTTGGTCCTCTGTATAAGAAGGATCATGTCGAAGTTTGTCTAAAGTAGTCGCTAATCGATGCAACTCGTCACGAGTCATTTCATTCGTGTTTTGTGGATGATAATTTATCCCGCTGGCGTTCATAACCTGCTGCTGAAGCGATTCCGCGTAATCTTTTTCATCAACTTTAAATCGCAAGTCACTGTGAATTCTTCCTAGTTTCGAGATCAGTTCCTCAAGATCGTTACTAGACAGGGATGTACTCATAAACTTGTTTGCCTAACTTTGTGCAGGTTGAGCGATTGTTACAAACTTTTGAACAATGGCAAGTCACGCAGCCTTATTCTCGGAGAGACTTCTCAAACCAGCACAACGAAATTTTTTATTATACAGACGCGTTCTTAAATTTTTGGCGGACCACAACCCTCGCGATGACCTTTGTACCGAAGCCAGAAAAGTACGCGCCGAATTCGAAGAGCACCGCCACGAAAAGAACCAACAAAACATTGACTTTTTAATTGATAGAGCATACTTTTGGTTGAATCAATATCGCCACCCAGAACCATACACAAGTACATTTTTTATGCTTTTTTGTTAACATTCTAGTTCCAAGCCACGAGGGTGGAAGCAGTTACCTACGTAACCAACCTATTTTCGCAGAAGTATATTTATTTTCTATTTTTTAACTTTTTAGACTATTAAGAATCACTCCATTCTCACAGAACGCCCAGAAGAGTATCTAAGACGAACTCCATAAATAAACACATTGGGATACAATGGGAAATATACATTTACTGTTGATCTTTTTGATTAAACCCTTTGCCCTGTTGTTGAACCATGTTGGCAAGATTTGTAGCCACTGGTAATGCCGAGAAGCTAAATGTATTTCCTGGTTGTTGTGGCTGTACAGTTTGTCCAATCGTGTTGACTTGTCGTTGTGGGATGTTACCCTGTAAAAGTTGTAGCATTCCTCCACCTGTTGGCTGTGGAGGAGGTGTCGGTTGCACCATTGGTACCATTCCAAATGTAAAATTAGGAGGAGCAGTCTGTTGTGGTAACTGATCTTTCAAAGCAGCCAAATTTTTGTATCTTTCTTCAAATGTTAAATCACTTCTTTTCACAATAGTTTCAATTTCCCCTCTATGTTGTGGGTATTGTTTCAACATTTGCATGACCAAAGTGTTTAGCTTTTGTCGTCCTGTTTGTGCACCTGGTGGTGGAGGTGGTCCTTGTAATACTGGAGGTTGTACAGGTGGTGGCCCTGTTGGTGACTGTAACATGGTTAAGAATGATCCTTGATTTCCACTTTGTCGCTTTGCATTCGGTGGAGGTACTCTATTTCCTGGTGGAGTAACAGATGGTGAATTAATCATCATGATATTGGCAGTATTGGGAGTAAATGATTGTGGAGGTGCAACTGTTGGTGGTGACTGTTCTGTTTGATCTTTTTTCTTTCTTGTTGTACTTCTTGCTCGCTTTCTAGGAGGACTATTGTTACCAGAAACAAATGTAAATCCACCATTATCATTAGTAGGTGTAGTATATCCAAATGACATGGGTGATCCTTCACGTACAAATTTGGTTTGAATATGTGGTGAATGTTGTTGTTGAAATGTTAGATTCAAAAAGGCAACTGGTGCTAATGGTGCAGGTGATCCAAACGGTGGTGCCAAATGTGTAGGTAATTGTCCAGGTTCTCTTTCTTGTACTTTTTTCTTTTTCTTTTTCAAAGGAGCAACTTTCTTGGCCTTCTTTGTCCATGTTTTGGTGATGGCTCGTATATCTTTTCTATGATAATCTGCACCTACATTTAGTTTCATAGATACATGCTCTAATTGTTTGTACTTTTGTTCACAACTATTGGCATCACGTAATGGATCATTGGGATGAACTGCACTTGATAACAAGTCACTGATTAATGACCAGTTGATAGGTATACCATCAGTTGGTGTATTATTCATAACGATACCTACTAGTAGTGCTTCTTCTTCTACTCTCCACTCTAGTTCATCTATTGTTGATGGCATGGGTACTTTACGTTTTTCTCCACGTTTTACTGGTACTACTGGTGGTAATGGATCTACTGGTTTCTTTTTCTTTTTAGCAGGTGATATAGGTGTAGTTATGACAGGTGGTGTTTCTACAGGTGTTGCTGATTTTGTACTACTAGCATCATCTGACTCATCTGTGGCTTCTTCATCATCTATGGGTAATACAGGTGTGATCTTTTTCCTCTTTTCTTTTTTACGTTTCTTTTTCTCTGGTGGTGGTGGTAAAATAGTAACAGGTTCTTGTGATAATTGTACTTCTTGGACAAATGCTTGCTTGTACAGCATGTTATATGTTGACTCGGGTATGAATACCGAGAATGCTGAATGATCTTGTAACATCTAGACAGAAAAAAAGAGTCAATTTTTTTGTTCAAAAGTATCACATATCGTCGTCTCAAACAACGCCACCGTCGTCATCGTCGCCGTACCTGACACCCATTTATCTCAATGTTTGTTTCTTTTTGATCTCCGTGTAGCGATACCTGCATCGTCATCTTCTTGAGGATCGTCTTCTTGATCCTCTAGTTTTCGTTTCTTTGTCTTTTTGCTAGCTCGTGTTTTTCTTGCTGATGATGGTGTTGTGGACTTTGTCTTTGGAGGCGATGACGATGATGAGGTCGGAGACGACTGATTCTGTGTGTATAAATAACGTACTGCCTCGAGTGGTTCATTTTGATCATAAATTGATTCTTCCTCAACTCGTATCTGTTGCATACTATCCAATTGATTTTTAAAGTTTGCTGTTTTGCGTTGTTCTTCTTCACGTGTTTGTTCAATGACATCTTCATACGTGTATGATAAATTATTTTCCAAATAGTCCAATGCAAACCTATTGTTAGTTTGATAAAAATAACATACTTTTCAATGCCTAATAAACTATCCTGAACTTGAGTTGTTTCATCTCTTTCTGCTTCTCCAAATTCTTTGTACATTTCATCTTCTTCTTTGTGTGCTTGTTTTAGTGCTTGTACGTCAGATTCATCTTCTGCACCAGCCAACATGCGTTCCACATCTCGATCGGATAAATTTTCCAATTCTGTTGGTGGTGCTGGTACATCTTGAACTTGTTCATCACCGAAAAAGTCTCTTACGTCCATCTTTTTCAAAAAGTCTGGTGTAAATCCTCCACTGTGAATTACTAGTTCATTCATGGCTCTCTTTTGATTGGCTTTCAATAGAATTCTTTCTTCTACTGTCTTTTCAGAGATTAATCGATAAATGCGAACATCCTTGGTTTGACCAATTCTATGGCAACGATCTTGAGCTTGAGCATCCATGGCAGGATTCCAGTCAGAATCATAGAAAATGACTGTATCAGCACCTGTCAAGTTGATACCCAAACCACCTGAACGTGTGGAAAGAATGAAACAAAAGATCTTTGGATCAGTGTTAAATCTTTCCATCATGTACTGTCTTCGTTCAATCTTTGTAGCACCATCCAATCTAAAGTAGGTATGGTTGTGCATACTCAAAAACTGTTCCAAAATATTCAACATTTTGCTCATTTGAGTAAAGATTAAGACACGATGACCTCCTTGTTTCAACTCGCGTAATAGTACAGCCATTTTTTGTAGTTTTCCACAATCATACTGTAGTAACCGCTTATCAGGGAAGTACATTTGAGTTCTAACGAATGGTCTTCTATAGATCTCAACCAGTGGTGAGAAGAACCGTGTGACGCGTAACTCTTCCATTTCGTTTTCCAATGCTATTGATGGTGACTGATGATGTACTACTAGTTGATGTGGATTTGCTCGAGCGCGTGGTATAATACAAACAAAATTCTCAATGATGAAATCCATCTCTTCTAACCGTTGTTGTGGTGTCTTGTAAAAGTCTAACATTGTTTTCCAACCATCTTCATTCACTTCAAGTTTTTGAATTTTGCGTGTAATCGTAGGAACATGACATACTCTTTCCAAAGTCACTCCATCTAGCATGACTAGTTTGTGGCACTTGAATGTATTCTGATACTGGTAATCTTTGAGTGTGTTGAGCCAATTGTTCATTTTGGTTTCTGCCAATTGTTTAGCACGCATGTGAACTTCTGGTGGAAGTCTCAGCTCTTGTAATTCTCTAAACTGTACTTGTTGTTCCCGTTGTAGTTGGTTGTACTTGCTTTCAGGGTTTTCTCTTTCACAACGGTGTAAAAATTGTAACAATTGCCCTCCATCGGGTCTACTTTGTGTCTTTAGAGTTTGACTATTTTGTCTTCCAAAGAATTCGTTTTGGATAAACCGTAATCCTAAGAAATCCAAATCGACTGTATTCCATAAACCAATAGTATTACACTCACTAACCATGTTTGAAGTTTCCATAGTAATATTATCAGCATCAAACGGTGATACAATAGGTCTTGGTTCAAACAAGTCTGGATGGTTGCATACTTTTCTCAATTGCATCAGTACGTTGATAATCTTGAAGATATTTCCAGAGATCAAAATCGATTGAGTATCTGCTTTGGACATGAATTCTTCATACAGTAAACGTTGTCTCTTGGATAATTTGACTTCCAAAACATGTTCTGTTTTCTGTGGTAATTGTTTCTCTACATCCTTCTTGAGTCTTCTCAACAAAAATGGTCTCAATACTGAATGTAAACGAGTGATCAGTTTTTCATTAATATCATGTGTCCCCTCTACCATTCCAGTAACTGGTTTAGAGAACCATTCTTTGAATTCAGAGTGAGATTGGAAAATTTGAGGCATAAGGAAATGCATCAGAGACCAAAGTTCCATGACATTGTTCTGTAGTGGTGTACCAGTTAACAGTAATCTACTATTGGTATTAAAGTTGAGTAGTGACTGCCAGCATTGACTCTTAAAGTTCTTGATGTGATGAGCCTCATCTAGAATCAAATAATGCCACTTCTTACGCCGAAATACATTGTGATCTTGTACGACCAAATTGTATGAAGTAATACAAATGTGGAAAGCATTTGGTTTGCTCCATCCATTACGCTTGTTCTTACGTTCTTTTAAGGAACCATAGTAGGATAGAATTTTGAACGAAGGGCACCACCGTTTCAACTCTATTTCCCAATTCAATAGTACACTGGCTGGTGCAACAATTAAATGTGGACCCCAGATCTGTTTTTCACACGCCAAATGGGCGAGCAAAGATATTGTTTGGATCGTCTTTCCCAAACCCATTTCATCTGCCAAAATTCCATTCAAACCACGTTCGTACATGGTTATTAGCCAGTCTAACCCAATGTGTTGATATTCTCTTAACTTGAGGTTTGGACTGAGTAAGAATGGAATAGTAGTCTTGACGTTGGTTGTTTCGAGTGTTGTACCAGTTGGTTGGAATTCCATTGCACTTTCTGATGCAGCTGATATTCTCTGCTGCTCAGTAGTGGAAGTATCGGTTTGTGGTTTTTGTGGTGTAGCTGGTTCAACATCTTCATCCTCATCTTCAGATAAAACTTCATCATCTTCCTCTTCTTCTGTTTCCATCTTTTTTGGTGTTTGTGGCATTGGTGATGATAATCCAGCCGATAACATCATGGAGAACTTTTCAGTTTGTTCTACCAGATAATCTCTCTTCTCGTCCATAAACTTTTGTTTTGTTTCTTCAATCTTGGACTGTCTCTTGAGTGAAACAATCTTTTCAATTTTTGACCAAAAGTCTTTCTTCACCAACTTGGCAATTGACTTGGCAAGTTTTCTAACTTGGTGTTCTTCATCCTTTTTCTTTCTTTTTTCATTGTTCACAACTGTTATGTGGTGACGGGCGACTGCTCTGACGTTCTTTTTCGCGTTTATCATTTTCCATTTGCGCTCTTCTTTAAAGTCATTGGCTAACCATTCCATTTCGCCTAACACAAAATCCCAATGTGTTTTGTTTCGATCTGGTTCGTGTTTCTTACCAGACTTGCGCCCTTCAAGTACTGATATGGTACTCCATTGGCCAAGGCGTCTCATTTCTGCGATTTCTTCTTGGATTCTTGGCTCTTCTGCCAGTATATCATCATCCATGTCTCGCTCTGTTTTTTGCGGTATCATGTCAACGTCTATCACTTCAACATTATTCGCGGGTGGTTCTATGTTTTCTGGTGCATAGTATAAATACGGAGTGTTCATATCGATTAAAAACTTGTTTTCACTCAAATGTTGAATCTCTGCCTGTATATTACTTGCCACGTTTCTAAACCGTCTAAATAAAGGTGAGTTAAATTATTATTTTTTCATACGTGAGTGTCTGTTGTTGCGTGTGGTGATTGAGCTGGTTCTGCGACGCGTTTTCTGCCACACCGTTCGCGTTATTCTCCATAACTATGTCCTGGTCCTCTATTGTCGGTGCCATTGTTTTGTATTATTTGATCTTGTTTTACGCTCGACTTGCCACGTGAAGGCAACGTAAAAAATACGATCTATGAATAAAAGCGGTACTCCGCGTTGTGTTTTGAGGAGTTGTTGTTGGACTTAGTGAACGCGTTCTGGTGACACCTCACACGCAGTTGTTCAGAGTTGACAAAGCAAACAATGAAAAAGATCTCTCACCCTTCAGACAATAAAGAGGTGATCATAGTACACGACAAGTTTCAAGATAAAGAGATTAGAAAAGAACTGGAGAAAAGATTTAGAATTATTCGTTAGTTTTAACTGGATACGACTAACTGTTCGAAGCCAACAAAAACGAAACGGAACTTGCTGTAAGAGTTTAGATAAGGTAGTTCATCATCCTAGGACGTAATCTTCCCGCGATTGAGATTAGCATTTTTAATAGTTGCATCCTCCCAACTTGATGACAATGTTACCAGTGCAAATAGTTTGACAAACAAGATGATCAAATTTGGTGCTTCTTTCCAACGTGCATTCGTTCTCATCAAAGTAATCGATCACAAGCACATGTTCGATAGGATTCTTCACCTTCAGCAAAAGTAACTACAAGTTTATGTTTCTGACAAACTAGTTTACTATTAGTATCGACTAATACTCAAATCATTCCATGTAATAGCTCATTGACAGTATCGAATTGTATTATCGAGTTAAAACATGTTGATGAACGGGCTCCAACTCTTCGAAAGTTTGAGATGAAAGTGGATGTAGGCGTTAACTCTAATAACCTGGGCTCCAACATTTTGATGGAGTCTATATCTGATTTGTCGAACCATCAAGCTGACGTGTTAATTGAAGGTATGGGATCTTTAGCGAGTGTTGTTTGTGCTCCATCATTTCGCAATATTTGTGATAGGACTCCCGTAGATGTCAAAACTGCCAAAATTGTTCACCAATACTTTGCAAATTGAGCTTCCAAAGTTTAACTATGCGACGATACACTCACACATGAGTAATAAACCTTTGCATTGCTATGAAAATTTGGGACTTGTAAAAATCTGTAACGGCTAACTGAAAAGCGGCAAACAATCATGACATCTAAAGAACCTATTGCAAAAGCCCAAATCGCAATACGAAGACCAGTTGCAGAGGTGTATGAAGCATTTGTAAATCCAGAGGTAACCACCAAGTTCTGGTTCACAAAGTCCACGGGTCGATTGGAAAAAAATGCAAAAGTTAAATGGACTTGGGAAATGTACAACGTTAGTACAGACGTAGAAGTTAAAGTACTGGAAGAAAACAAAAGAGTTGTTGTTCAATGGGGTATGTATGGTGACACCAACGTAGAGTGGTCATTTACAAGCCAAAAAGATGGTTCCACATTCGTTACCATCATGAACAGTGACTTCCACGGAGACCTTCAGGCACAAGCTGCAAGTGCAGTAAGTTCCACTGAGGGATTTGCTTTAGTACTAGCAGGAGCAAAAGCTTTTTTGGAGCACAACATACAGCTAAACCTCGTAGCAGACCACGCACCGTTGGCGTGAAATGGCATGACTAATTTCTTGGATTCAACATAATCTATTTCAATAGTAAGCTGATCAGCAGATATAAAGGTAGTGACATATTTAAAACGCGCTACAGGTTTGTCTTCTGTGGTGTAGAGGTAATATTTGGGGCTCTGGACGAAGATTCCTGTTTTTGGAACTCTTGAGAAGCGTTTAGTACTTGCCTCCACATGTACACACACCATTCTTGAACGTATGGTTTCTCTTTTGATCTGTAATCACTATTTCTCTGTTCATAAACTTTGAGATTAGACAAGTAGCATGATGACAATCGCCACACATCCGTAAATTCTTCGTGATATATACTTTCCCTTTCGTTCGTAGTAACGCAACAGCTAGAGCTAGCTTTTCACTATGACTCCACAAGTGCATTACTTTCTCTTCATGTGTTTCAAAGTATCGTAGTACACAGGATACGTCCACTACATATCCGTATTGTTCCTGTAGTGAATTTCTCAAGTATGTAAGGTAGTCCATCACTTCTTTGTCTGCTAGTACATTTGGATCTTCAACATAAAATGGAACAAATGCAGACCCTTCTGATGATCTACCATATGAAATACCTGGTATTTTTTCTAATCTTCCCATGTTCAAAATCTCACGTATTTCATTCCTCTCATCCCACATTTCCAAGCTTGCATAGATGTTGGCCATTAGAATCTGTGCAGCAGGTTGATTTTTGATATGCAATATGACTCGCTCTGCACGATTCATATCACCATATAGCTTACAACCACCAAGAACAGCTGTCCACGCGATGGCTACTTTTGATTTTACTTGACTTGCCAAATTCTCTGCTTTGTCCAAGTTGTTTGTTCGCGCGTATAAATCTACCATGGCAACGATGTGTGACTCTTTTAACTGCTTGGTTTGTTTCAACATTTCGAATATCTTTTCTCCTTCTTCCATCATTGCACTACGACTACAGGCTGACAACGCGGAGACGTATGCATCACTTGATGGTGACACTCCTAGTTGTATAATAGCGTTTAACGCTTCTACAGCTTCTATACCTTTACCACATATTGAGTGAGCTTGCAATATGACACTCAAATTTTCTACATTCTTTTCCATACTTTCAAAGACCTTCATTGCTGATTCATGATCATCTCTTCGTGCGTAACACAATATAAGTATGTGTTTTTGTGTCACTGTAGGCATTTCTTCATGTAGAATCTCTTCCTCCAAAGCAAAATTGAAACTGGGCGAGCTAACATGTGATAGTAGTTGTGTATACGTAGCTAGATCGATATGCGTATTTTTAGCTCTCATGTGATAGTACAGTTCGTATGCTCTTTCTGGTTGATTTCGTTTAAAATAGGCAGCAATTAATGCAGTGGCCACTCGACCTTGAACTGTGAACGCTGTATCTTCCATATGCTTGACTATATTGTCCATGTCATTCCATGCGCTGTTGGCGTTACAACCTGCTATCATAATGCTATATGTACTCGCGGTAGCTTTGTGCAAGTTTTGTTTGAATAGTTTCATTGCGAGTGGAAATCGATTGCTATAACAATACAGTTTCATGATCACGTTCAATAACTCTATATCTTGTTGTTTAGCTTCTTGACATACTATATCAGCATAATCAAACTTTCCAGCTGCAGTGCATCCTGCTATCATCACTGTATGTGTTCTCGACTCTAGTTCAAATCTTGATGACAGTTTCCTGTACATGGTCCAAGCATCATCTATTCGATCTGTACTACAGTAATGTTGAATAATACATGTCCCTAGCTCTTTTGTTAATGGTACACTACTTTCTTCAAACTTTTCTACAACTTTATCGGCAATCGAGTACTCTTGCAATGAATGGCAACCAGATAAGAGTATGACGTATGACACAGAATCATGTTGTACACTACTTGAGAAGATGTTCCACGCATCGTTTATCCTACCAGTCTTACAGTATGCTTGTATTCTTGCATTTAATATACTCAATGATTGACGCATTGTGGATGGTATTAGTCGCACAATGTTGTCTACATCTCCAGAGTAGCCATTGATCAATATTGCAAAGGTTCGAGAGTCTACTTGTTTTGATGATTGTACGAGTTCAAGTGCAATATCGAATTTGCCACTCTTACAGTACATTTGTACAAGGGCGTTTGTTAGTTCCACTGACATAGGAACATTGTAACTTTCTAGATCTCGATGTAATTCTTGTGCTCTCTCGTTCAATCCTGCGTTACTACAACCAGCAATAAGTGTAGAGAATGTATATTCATTTGGTTTCAAAGTACGGCTATATAGTTTCAACGCTTCATCCATGTCTCCACTCTTGCAGTACATTGTTATAATAGTATTTGTCAGTTCGACCGAGGTTATGTTTTGTATTTGTGAATCTTTGGCTAACTGTCTGGCAATATCGAATCTAGCATTAGCTGTACAACCAGCAATAATAGCGATATAGGTAATGTGAGTGACCTCCTTCAATGAATAAAACAGCTCTATGGCTGCATCTATGTCGTGTAGGTCGGAATAAGCTTGTATCGCACAGGTAGCTAGTTTGACGTTACCTATGATAGATTCTTTGGGTACTCTCTCCAACGCAGTACCTATCAACTTTTTGTTCGCAGTACACCCTGATACGAGTACGATATATGTTATATCATTTGGTTGCACTCCAATGGACTGCATCTCATCAAATATTTTTATAGCTTGTTCGGGCTGCTTGGATGTCATGTACATTTTGATTAAAGCAGTACAGAATGCTACTGATATCGAGTATTTACGAGCGACCATACTAGAGTATATTTGGTGTGCTTTCTCTACTTTTTGTTTGTTTATACACGAAAACGCAATCATTTCATACATTACACTGTCTACTTGGTCTACTGCTTCTAGAGAACTGAGTAACGCAACAGCTTTGTCAACGTTTTTGAGTGAAACTTTCTTGAGAATAGACGATACTGTTTTGATGTTACATCGAATACCATGTGTTAATGCTAGATTCAGTATTACTTCTGCTGCATCTATATTGCTTTTGTTACTATAGAATAAAGCATTGTTGTAGTTTGTTACCCTAGGCGTACATCCGAGCTTGTGCGACTCTTGTAGTAACTCGATGACCGTATCGAATTCATTTTTTTCAGAGAGGAACGAAATTGAACGTGTTAATAACGCTTCAGGTATCTTTTGTTAGAGATTTGTATATTCTTACCATGTTTAGTCTCATTAATTTAGTTATCAGTGTTTTTGTCGCTGTCACATCTGAATTATTGACTGCAAGGTAGCAAATATCTACAAGTGTACGAGGGTCCTCAATACCGAACGAAATAATATCATTTACGAGCATTAATGCAGAGCGCTGTGCGTTCGAACGCTTCGCGAGCGCAATGAGTGCATTAAAAATAAAATTGTTTGGCCTCTCACTCTGTTTAAACGTATTATACACACTAAATCCCTCCTCAAATTTTTTCTGCTGCGTTATATGCGACACGACTTGGTACGAAGAGAGTGCACGGTGTACAATCCTTCTTGTTTGGCTCTTGCGCAACGTGTTAAACATGACCGTTTGCAAGATTACAACTTTCCAATCACGAAATATGAACACGACTTGTATTTGTAGACGTTTGAATCAAATTTGAAGAGTATAAGATGTTACAGAAAATCGTTTATTATCGAACTAATGTTACTCGGATCTCCAACACAATGTCTCTGGTCCTTTTGAAACATCATGTACGTCTTTTGTTTTGAATCCTAGCGTTATGTGGAAGTCTTTTGCTGGTAGTTTCAACTTCTTTCTGAATTCATTCATTGACGGCCAATCAATAACTTGATACAATGCTTCTTCACCTTGCTTCTGTGCTTTTCCGATGCCCAAGCTCTTCCAGTTTGTGTCCACTTCTTCTTTTAATACATCCAAAAGCAATTGAATATCGCCGTTCTTCTTACTATAAGCGCCATTCTTTTCTTTTAGTCTTTTGACTGTTTCCGCAAAAGCTGTGTTAACATCTTGCAATGCACTCTTGAACTCGGGTTTGAAGAGCACAGTCAAATGATGTTCGTCACCATCTCTGGTTTGTTGATTTTTTGCGAACTGTGTAGGCACTATTTCTGATGGATTATTCTTAATTACTACTTCTACCTTGACTAAAGTTAAAATAAAAGAATTGAGAGCTCTACCTTTGCTCCAAACAGACCAATGTATCCGCCTTTATAATGCACCTCTGTTTTATCAGCAAGTACTACCTTGATAGAATTGTCTGCATTGTTCTTGTTCTTCGACATGTTGTTTCTGCAAAACTGAAATGCGTCCTTGTAAGCTTTTTTTTATAACAACAAAATTTGACAAGCACTATTTATGATACAACATTTGGGTTAATAATTAAGCGATTGCTCTCTCTTGATAGTTCTGTTATGCTTACACGACCTTCTAATTCTATGAAAGCCACAACATTGTTCAATTCTTCATTTGTAATATAGATGTACTTGCCACGATCATCCATGACACCAGTCAGTGTTCCATCTTCTTCTAGGGCATGTATACGATCAATAACCTGTTCAGTACGAATTTTAAACTTTCTCGCTACATCCTCTAGTGATACAACTTTTTCATCTTTGATGTATTGAATAAATTGAGACAGAACACCGAGACTTTCTGTTTCTTCTGTAACTTCTTCTCCCTCTGCGTTTACTTCAAATAAATGTCGCCATTGATCATACTCTTCTTCCTCTTTCTTTTCTTTTTCGCGTTTGATTTCTTGTTCTTTTTCTTTCTTTTCCAATTCACGCTCTTCGCGATCTAAATCTTTCTCTTTTCGAATTTTATCTTCTAATTCTCGCTTTTGTTCCATTGCCCGTACAAAGTTTTCATTTCGTTCTTTGCGTTCTTGTTTGAGTCTATTTCGTTCCATCTTTCTTGCCATTTTACGCATTTTACTAGATTTACCATGTGAAGTATTTATCGTATCGTCATCGTCGTTTGATTCATCGTCAGAATTATTTTCATGTTCTTCACCGTCATTTTCTGGTTGCACTGGTGGCTTCTACGTTAATTGAGACATAAATTCACACATACTGGTTGTACAACTTGTTTACCAGATAATAGAGAAATAATAAAGTGTTGTACTGCTGTGATAACAGCAAAAACAACACGAACAACTGCGTCCATTGTAAATCAAACTATTTATGCCAACTGTGGCAATCTATGAGACAGTTAGATGGAGGATAACCATGATACAGATCATTCACACTCTAGTGAAACCAGTTCTCTTGTGGGCAAGTCATCATCAGATGAAGATCCACTAGTAGAAACCGATTTCGAAAAACATAAGAATATT
>JAESGV010000752.1_pt1 | contig 14011 bp, 5 predicted proteins | sample 9269781 | NCBI WGS metagenome assembly JAESGV01 (sample SAMN15741586, study PRJNA653496) | algae metagenome | isolation source: Tildeniella torsiva UHER 1998/13D and co-occurring heterotrophs from... | place: Slovakia: Slovak Paradise National Park, Hrabusice, Kosice Region | collected 2000-01-01 | reverse complement strand
GTACAGTATAGCGACAATTGCGGAGGACAAATCAAAAACCGCTACATGTGTGCGTTTATGGCGTGGTTAATTCACGAGAAGAAAGTACGCTCGTATCGAACAAAGTTCATGGTTGTGGGACACACACACTTCTCACCTGATCGAGCATTTGCATGGATACAAGCAGTACTCAAGTTTAAAGAGTTGTATTGTCCAAATGATGTTTTGACAGCATGCAAAGCTGTTGAGGGCATCACTGATGTGTCGTTGGTTGATCAATTTTGGAACTTCAAAGAATGTTTTGAGGATTTGTTTGACGATGTTTCTGGAATACGAGACGTTGCTGAACTTATGGTTCATGAAGATGATCCTACTGGATTTTTTACACGGAAAACACTATCACTCTCTGTCAGTCCTGATATTAACACATATATACGCCATAACCTATGGTTGAATGTTGATAAGACTGTTCAGGAGAGTACGTTAGAAAAACTCAAGTCTGGTTTAACGTTAGTTCCTACACGTGAAATAACAGAGAAAAAGAAACTAGCTCTACAAAAGCTGTACACTGCTGGTATTGTCCCTCGTAGTTTGTCGGAGTACTATTTTGGAGATGAATCATCATGGAACAAGAAAAATCAAGAGGAAACAATAATAGAGCTTCAACAAGAGCGAAAGAAAGAGCTCCAAGAGCAAGTGTTACGACAGTTAGAACAAAACAAGAAATATCAAGAGTCTGCTGTTAAAACTGTACGATCTGATGCCACAAGCAAAGTTCTGCACGGAGTTGTTATCAAATTGCTTGACTTTGATGATGATGATTTAAAAGTTCAAATAAGACAAACAATCGTTGAGAGTGGAGGATCTATACTACAAAAGCATTCATCAAAGGTTACACATGTAGTTGTGCAAAACGACGAAATATCGGCAAAGACAGCAACCAAAGCACGTGGACTACCAATAGTAGCAGCTCAGTGGATATTGGAGTCGATTAAACAATGCACCTTGTTAGACCCACAAGAGTATCAAGCGTGTGTTGTTGATACCCTAGGAAAGAAACGAAAACGTCTATCTGCCGGTACTGACAAACGTGCAAGACCTACTATTTCTAATGATGATACAGAGCCAGTTTGTATTATACTGCCAAATGATATCATCAATGACGAGCCAACATCACCAGTGGCATCATCTATAGATGAAGAAACAATTCAGATTGAATCTGCTGATTTAGACACCATGCAACAAGACGTAGAGTTGATTAACGATGATGATACAATAGATTGGATAGAACGCACAAATCAGCAAAATCGACTCATTGTTGGCAATATAGTTGTAAATGAGCAAGATCTTGCACGATTGGAGCCAGGAGAGTTGTTGAATGATGTAATCATTGATGCCTATCTTCATTTACTTCAAGAGACTGTCTCTCACGTCTATTGCTTCTCCACGTTCTTTTTCACAAGATTAAAGTTTGAGATAACAAGCGAGTCCACCATGAGAATCAACTATGCAAAAGTATCACGTTGGACAAAAGATATCGATTTATTTTCATTTTCGACAGTTATCATTCCAATCAACTATCAGCTCCATTGGACTCTTGCCGTAATTAATTTCAATACAGGAACTATTCAATATTACGATTCACTAATGGGAGACAGAAGCAATAAGGCATTTGCAACTAGTGTTTGTGCTGATTTGGTCGAGTACCTAATGGTTGAGCATTTGAACAAGAAGAATTGTCACTTGGGTTTTTCCATGGATATTGACATACTACTTGGATGTGAGATTCCACAACAAGATAATTCTGTTGATTGTGGTGTCTTTTTATGTAACTATGCTCGCTGCATTTTACAGCAGCCATTTAAGTTTGATCAAGCGACAATTGGAGCCAATAGGGTTCATATTCGGGAGTGTATTGCAAATAAACAATTTTTTGTGTACATGGAGTACTAAATGTTTTCTGCAGACATCTTTGAAAATTTACCAAGTTCTCTAGGCTTAGAAGTAGAACTTTCTAATGGTCTGGGATTAACGAGTTATTGATAGTGCCTCTTGAACTAATAATATCGACGCTTCCGCTATTAATAGCGTGCTTAGGAGAATTTTCGTGCCGTTTCTAATTCCTATCGCTCATGTGTGGATTGTTTGGTTGATGTCCCCAAAACTTCCATGATTGTTACCTGTAACGGCTCTATTCACGAGGTTGACTGGTTACTAATTGGGGTGACAGCGGACAGCACGATATCACAAACTGTTACGAACCATGTCTTCCGAGTCCAAAGACTCTGTCGGCAATGACAAAGAAGCGATGAATAGGCGGTTAGAGAACATAAACCAAGATATAGATCGCATGAAAAGAGGAGGAACGAAATCCCAAACAAAAAAGACAGTCGTAACTTCAAATAAGAACATTTTCATCCAAACAGTAACACCAAATTTTGGTGCACTCACTGGCGGTACAGTAGTGCGTATTGCATTTTCAGAACCGATAACAGAAGTCACTTCTGTGTTCCAGGTTACGTTTGTATGCAATGTTATAGGAGTACCTCCAGTTGTGTGGAGTGTAACTGTTCCCTACAATCAACTACTCGAGAACCAGATAATACAATTCACAACACCCGACCTCAAAACACTATTACAGCAAGAACATGACATCGACACAGCAGACCTACAACGGGACGTTGTCGCGCACATCAAAATCATCGATATTGTCCACAGCGACACTTGTTTCAAACCTGCTCAAAACGCTCCAGTTATCAACATTGGAGATGAGAAACCAGAGGATATTTTAACATATACATACCAGTGGTTATCGCCACTGTCTCGTTATGATGTAGAAAAAGTTTGCACAGAGGTTAAGAGTTGCTCTTCACAAGAAGCTTCCGATTTACTATTTAACGCACTTTATCGTGCGTTCGCAAGTGGACAATTAGAACAGAGCAAGACGTTAATATCAGCAGGTTCGAGTTTGAAAGATATAAATATTTTCGACGTATTGATGCGGGCGGATCCAAAGAGTAACAAAACACCAATACAAATAGGACTTCATTTTAGTCGACATGATTTTATCAAGTCCATGTTAGACTACTTGAAGAAAGAATCAGATCGTTTGGACGAGTATGAAACACAAGAGGATCTATTAACCGCATCTGAAGTCGATGACGAAACGAGTGACAACTCACAATCTTCAGGTGGAAAGAAGGCTCCAAGAAAACGGTTAGGATCACTACGTTCCAGACAAAAGAATGCAAGACCATCTATCGATTCTGTATTCGCAAGTCCAACTGGAAAACAAGTACCAAATCTTACTGCAGATGTTTTATCAGATGGTTCGATAACAGATAGAGAAAGAGAAGATATTGTTACATTTACTAGTGATACCATTGAAGGTATTCCAACAATAGAAGAGTATGAAGAAGCATCGCTCAATGAATTGGAAGAGTATGACGAAGAAGATGACGATACTGCAAATGATGACGATACAGAAGAATTGTTACCAGAAAGTGATGAAGACCCACTTGGTATTGGAGACAGCCTAGATCCTGATATGAGTGAAAATATTTCACTCGAAGGACTTCTCAACGATGAAGTACAACGACAAACGTCAAGAAAGAGTCGAGCATTATCGATCATATCATTGGCACGTAGAGAAGGTACAGAAAGCGTCGATCAAGAACAAGTCGCACAAGCACAGCGACAAGCAGTCGACAAAAAATACGATTTGGACATGTGGAGAGAACGATTCAACAATCCAGACCTTCATCAAGATCCTTTACTATTCCCACAAATCGAAGACACAGATATGCTATCTCCACGTACAGACAGTCCTCAAGCGTCAAACTCTCCACCAAGTATGCTTGGAAGAAAAGAGTCATTCACAGTTGACAAACGATCAAAAGTTAAGGACATCAAGGAGGGAAAGAAGATTACTTTTGGTGAAGATGAAGTTTTGAATTCACCAAAATCACAAGCACCAAGTGCAAAAGCAGAGTGCAATGTAGTTCATCAATCAAACTTTTTCAAGACAAGTGTCTATTTTGAAATCGATGACGACAAAAGAATGGATTTTAATGAAGAAGCGTTGAACATGACTCACATGTATGAGAGAAGAGAATCGTCATTACCATTCCACGTTAGACAATGTTTGAGATTCATGAGTGGAGATGTACTTGTCAAGACTGATCTACAATCACAATTTTTGACGTTACTCAAGCAAAGAAAGACACACGAAGCACAAAACAAATCGACAACGTTACCTGCTATTCCTTACGATGTCAACTCGAATCATACTTTTGAAGTAGATATGAAATCGAAACCAACACCAGTACAGAGTACTCAAGTTGATTCCGTTTCATCAGTTTCCACACATAGTGGTCCACATATTGAAAAGATCAAAGCACACGAATCCATGCATATGGACTCACACTTTGTCATGAACTCGTTTGAAGCGACGTTCCCAGTTTCTCAACAACTCAAGGAACTCGGAATTGAATCAAGTAGCCAAGATTTACTACTATCACAGTTTAGTTGGAATGATGAAAACCTAGATGCTCGCCGTAAGCTACTATTTGAACACTGTGCTATCAATTTTGGCAATTTTGAAGATGTGAAAAAGTCTGAGCAGTCAGGGGAGTCAAAAGGTTACGGTTTAAACGATTGCTTACTTGAGGACGTGTACATTACTGTATCACTAATGGAACGTCAAATGGTACAAAATGGCAAGTTTAGACGCATAAGTGAGAATTTCCATTACAAGAGATCGGCCAAAGGTGGCCTAAATGCTGAAGAATTGCACAAGGAACAATTAAGTGATTCGCTCAAAGATTCCGTACTGAAAGGAAGAGAAGGCAGTATGCGAATCAAAGTGAGCAGAAGAAGCATGCGTTTGTTAATTACTCCTAGTACCGATTTTAACAATTTACATGCAGATGATCATACACACAAGGATTCACATACACCACTGTCGCCCATTCAAGATGAAGATGATGATTCTGACGAAGAGAGCAGATCTTTTGTCGTCAATGGAGACGATGTAGTTACTCATGGCAAAGATGATGACACAGCAGAGTACAGTCGTGCTCAAAGACGTGCCATGTTCACTGTCAATAGTAACGGTTTAGATAGCTCTCAACCAATGAGTCTTCAGTATGAGAATTTGTTCGTCTTGTTCAAGGTTTACCGCAAGTGGGTTGGTGAGCAAGCAGAAGCATTGAATGACTTGTACACAAGAAAAGAAAAATGTAGAGACAAAGATGTCAAGCAAGTGTACGCTAAGGCGGCAAAAATTTCAGAATCAATGCCAAGCACGTACTCTGCGTTTGCATGGACGGCTGTACCTCTGGTTGAGTGTTTCAAAACGCCAACGTTTAAGACAAAGGTTAAAGAGGTGTATCTATTACCTGCCAAACCTGGAGCTATGAATGATGCTTTCCTCATGCAAATGTGGATGGCTACTCATCATGCAGCAGCCAATGCAGGAAACGCTTCTAGTGGTGATGAAGATAGCGACGAAGAAGTTGACTTACCACCTCCACCAACAGTAGTCGATAGAATTGGAACTACTATTGGATCAACTATTTTGCCAACTAACCAACCTGTTGTGATCACTGGTGTTTCAAACGAAGCGGTAATAGCGGCCAAGAAACTAAAAGTCATCAATTCGTGTCAGTTCGAATTCAAGATGCGTCGGCTGAACAACTTGACATCTGTACCAAGACCGTTCATGCCACATACGAATGAACTTGTCATCAAAGTTGATAACAAGCACTTGCCAGTGTCGGTAGTAAGCAATATGCAATTTGAGCGCCAAGACAAGCTCATTCTAGATTTAAGTAACGTTTGTTACGTATACCCACTCGCCGCTTCCATTAGTGGAAAGAGAGACATTAAGAACATTCAAATTGTTTGCAATTTGCGTGAACGAGATGATGAACTATTAGCTAGTGGTAGTCACAACCTAAGATGCTTCCATAGACCATTCTGCAACAACCCACATCAGTTGGTAAGAAGAGCATACTCTGAAGTGTCATACAAAACTCGTACTCCAGAGTTTACTGATGAGTGGAGACTCAAGTTGCCATCTAAACTTGATAATCATCACTTGTTCTTCAAGATTTATGAAATCGAGCACAAAGAGAATAACATTCTAAAGAATGCAATTCAAAATCCAAAAGATTTGAAATCATTGATAGGTTATGCGTTCATCAAGTTAACAGCAGATGGCAAGTTGGAACATGGTGTTCGACAGATCAACATTTACTCCAAGTTACCCGATAAGCATTATTTGACTGTAACAAACCAATCGACATCTACTCGTGGTTCAACAGGACAATTTGTTCCTATTGATGGAGCGTTCCTCAAGATTGAAATAGTTCCCACTTGTATTTCCATTCCACAAGGACCTGCATTCGGTGGAAGTGCCGCAAATCCATTCAACGATTTCATCGCGTTGATGAACAAGTATGAACGATCACTAATGGGTGGAATTGACGCACAAACACTACAAAAAGCAACACATAATTTACACAAAATTCCAGAACAGTTGCACGTGTACGCACCAATGATTTTCAACTACTTGTTGGATCTAATCGATCATCCCGAAGTTCCAATGCCAACCAAAGTTCATGCTCTACGAATCACCGTCATGATGGTAGAAAAGTATAGAAGAGAATACTTTGCACATGTGACCTCAGGTTATTTGAAATACCATTTGCAACATGGTGCTCATGAACAAGAACACAGTCGCAAATCATTCTTGGCTCACAATTTGATCCTCACATTCCAAAATATGTACTCAAGACAAGAACGCGCATCAAACGGAGCAATAGAAGAGCACTTGTTGCGTAACGGATCTGCGATTTTCTCAATGATACTCAAGAGTATGTTACTGAAACAAGAAACAGCAGCCATTGACAAAGAGGAAGCATTCTCATCGCAATTCATGACCGATTTAGAAACTTTCCTATGTAGAGTTTGTGTACTACAAGTATTGCGAAGACAACTCTTGTTCGGTATCAAACGTAACAGAGATGATCAACAAGCACAACGTGCTTCTGTTCGTATGGCAAATAACTCTGCGGAACTGTTGGCAATATCGAACCTCGTTACAGGTAGTCCAACTACAAGTCAAACCAATCTTATGGTCACCGATTCTCAACATTTCTCACCATCCATTGGTAGACTTTCTCGTTGGTTACTATCGTTCAACACCACTATTGCAAGTTTCTTCAAATACTTGTTCTGTATGCTAGATAAAGCAGATGTCATGAGACTTGCAGTCAAGTATGTTGAGGCGCTCTCACAACAAGCCCAAGTGTTGAAGACTCTCATTAGTCAAGTGCTACCATCAAGCAGAAACAAGGATTCTCACATTCAACAAGCAACCAAGTCAGATGTTGCTGCATTGAAACCTATTCGTCACATGTTTGTAGATATGCAGTTAATGTTCTTCCAAGAACTTTTCACATATCATAACAACTTCCAATTGTTCTTACCAAGAAAAGTAGAAGAAGAGCTTAAGTCACTCAAGTCTGGAATACGCGATCTAGACGGTCACTACATGTATTCTGCCTTCTTGGATGTAATTACAAAGTGTTTGACCAGTGACGAGAAAGAAGTCAGAATGAAAGCCATTACCATGTTCCGTGCCATATATCAACAATTGAAATCGGACGTGGAGACAACCGTAGAAAATCAAAAGATTGACATGAGTTTGGCTAAGAAACGTTTATACGACATGCACTTTGAATTTGTCGTCAAACTATTAGGAGTACTAAGCGAGTGGAAAGCCAATTGTGATCGGGAAAGAAAACAAATGACTCGTGAACTTACTGATCACAAACGCAAGCAACAACAAAATCGTGTTGAAATGTCCATCAAGAAAGAACAAGTACAAGATTTGTTAACCAAACAGAAACGCGACCAAAAAAAGACTGGTGGAGAAATCCGTTTGAATATGGAAATAAGAAACCTTGATATCAAGCAAACGCAACTTGATTTATTGGTCGATGATGGTGAAGTCAAATTAGAAAGAGCAAATGAGCAAGCACGTGAAGAGAAGAGGCAATTGCTCGTTTGCGTTGTTGATATCCTCAGTAACATGGATCAAAGACTGTTGAATGAATGGATTCAAGTCCGCAAGAACAATGTTGCAAGAGAAGGTATGGTCTCGCCAAGACGCACTCCTACAACTACTGGCGATGAAGAAAACGAAACTGAAAGTGAAGATTTGGTTCGATTCTGTCTATGTTTACAATTGTGTGCCAATGCGTTCGAATATCGCGGAAATGATGCACTAACAAGCTTCTATGATGGCCACTACGACAAGACACAAAAGGCGCTTCAAAAACTACAAGCAGAGCAAGAACTAAAACTTCAACGCTCGGCAAGTAACAGAGCAGTGAAAAATGACGCTGTCCGCAAGAGAAAGGACGTCAGTATGAAGAACTTCTTAAGCGAGGTTAATCAGCAACGACCACAAGAACCAAAGAAAGGTATCGTGAACAAGATCACAGCATTCTTGCCAGGAGGTCTGGGCGGAAGACGACCAAGCGTTATGGACACTAGACCAACAGTGGGAACACCACCGTCAAGTGCAACACAAGCTCTTTCTGCTTTGGGAGGTCGCGCCAACCAAAGCATCAACAATCCATCGACACCGACAAACGCTACTCACATCAGACATCAGTCAAGTATGTCTGCTCTAGATTTGGACAAGATGCAATACAATGTTGATCGTGTACTTCACGAGAAAGCATTCTCGATTGAAATCAGTTTCCTAGTTTTCAAAGTTCTCATCCAATTGGTTCCAGAAAGAGAACAATTAACAGATGAATATAATGAAGATTACGATCCTGATAGTGATACAGAGCCATTGACGTTAACACCACTGATTGAGAATATTGTGCGTACACTACTCAACTTTTTGCACACAAATCAATCAGATGTTGTTCACAGTACTGTATTGTGCTACATGCGATACTTTATGAGATGGTATCATCGCATCTTGTTCCATTCTGATGCCGATTTGACTGTTAGACACATGGAAGGTAAACCAGAGTATGGACCAGTTCTGTGCGAAGCAATGATGGCACTATGTAACTCACATTTGCCTTCTATTCGCGCATACGCAGCAGGAGCATTGTACCTACTCATTCGATTCAATTTCTTCTTGAATGGAAGAGCTCCTCAAGTCATGGCCACGTTGGCACTCAGTAGAACATTGAACGCACACAAACCAGTTGGCGATCGATTGTACAACGCAATAGAATGGATGGTCAAAATGTCAGTTCACGATTTTGAAAAGAAACAACAAAAGGCATTAGATGAAATTGTCTCCGTCACTACACCAAATACAGGTGGTGTGAACAAGTTCTTATCCAATTTGGCTCAAGATGTGAAACGACGCGAGCATGAAAAAATTACCGAACTCTATAGTCAATTTGCACGTGAGATGGAACCTTTGGGTCAAACTTTGAAGAACCTTCTTCGTGATACAATTGCCGTGAACGAAACTATGCTAAACAGAGATCCACACAAGACAGAAGATTTGTTCTATCGTATTTCAAGACTGTATATTCGAATTCCAGAACTACAGTTCAATTGGTTGCAACAATTGGCACAGTACCACAAGCAAAACCAAAACTATCCAGAAGCTGCTCAATGTTTCTACAGAATTATCGCATTGGCTTTTGACCAAATGAGACACTCTGGAAACCACTCAGTACTCAAGTACTTACCATTAGAGCGTTTCTATGGTCTTTCTGATGATATCAAGCCATACGTAGCAGATGTACACGATGTTGTATCTTTCAATCGTGCCAAAGTACAACAAACTAGATCAACAAATATTTTGAGTCGCAATACAGGTATCACTGCAGCACCAGGAACATCACAATTCACAGAACGTGGAATTGTTGACCTACTCAACACTACAATCGATTTATTAGAACTAGCAGAGTTCTACGAGCACGCGATCGTGTTACTAGAAATGTTAGTACCTATCTACACTCGATATGACGATTTGGATAAACTTTCAGAAACTCATGGAAGAATTCAAGCATGTATGCAAATGACAGCCAAGACACTCAAGGAAAAATCTCGTTTACATTCTGTGTTCTATCGTATTGGTTTGTTTGGCTTTGGTGACGACGATGAAGCCACTGATGAAGCTTCCGATATCAACTCTCCAAAATCATCAGATCTAACAAGTGAAGTGTCGGAAGAATTGTCACCACGTGCAGGTTCATACGGATTCATTTACAAAATGCCAAAATTGTTCAAGTTACCAAAGATGAAGACATATGTGAAAGAAAAATACGGAGAAGATGTAGAACTGATTCTTTCCACGAAAAAGATCAACGTTAACGATTTGGTACTCACCGGTGATAATCGAAAACGTTATGTTCAATTGAGTGGTGTCAAAGCGTATATTCCAGAAGAACATTATGACTCGTTCGCAAACACATTGACTCATAGAAATGATACTCAAGTAACGAATCTAGGATCATTTATCAACAAGGAAGATGATGAAAAGAATGTCTACTTACAGAAAACGTCATTTGAAAAGACTGGACTCAACATAAGTCGATTCTATTTTGAAGTTGCGTTCAGTAAAACTGGAAAGAAACTAGATCCAACAAATCCAGCAGAAGTGTACAAAAAGAAGACTATTATCACTATCAAGGATCATTTCCCATTTGTAAAAACAAGATCGCCCATTGTTACAGAACAAGATATCATACTTACTCCCATTGAAACGGCCATTGAGAATATCATGGAACAAGTTGCAAAATTGGAAGAAGTAACAGGTGCTGCCATGGCAAGTGTTCCTCATCAAACGACACAACAAACAGGAGTAACAGTTACAGATACAAGCACACCAGTAGGTGGACGAGACAGTTCTTCATTACTGGCATCGTTCACTTCCAAGGGAGAGAGCGAGACACTAAGTCCACAATCACAAAATGCACAAATCAACGTTGGTATTAACGCAGAGTTGGTTGACTTGCAGACACTACAAATGGTTCTTCAAGGATCAGTTAGTGCAGGTGTAAATGGAGGTCCAAGTAAGATCGTAGAAGCCTTTTTAAGAAGAGAAGAACGAGCCAAGTACAAGAGACAACACTTGAAATTCTTGAACGAGAGATGTCACGCGTTTTTGACATTGTGCGAAAGATCGTTGAAATTCCATGGATCATGGTGTAAACAATCACAAAAACCGTTCCATGCAGAGTTAGAAAAGGGATTCGCAAACATCAAGGAGCTATTTGCCAAACATTTGTTACCAATAGATCGTCATGGCAATACTATCTTCTCTACTGCCACTCCAAGTAGAACTAAGTTATCTAAGAGTACATCGAAACTCGATTTGGTAAGAGAAGTTCAGAAGCAACTACCGGTAGCTTCACCAACACAAGGAAATGCAAAACCAAGACAAAGATTCAATACGTTGTTGATGAGCATTAGAATGTCAAACTTGATTCCAGATGAAGCAACTTCTGCACCGCCGACAAGCCAAAATACACCAGACAACACTGCATAAAACTGTCATTTTCACGTAAAGTTTATCGGTGTTGTGAGAAAAAGGAGGCTAGAGCCCTGATTCCAGTTCTTCTTCGTCTTGCAAACGAACATGACTCTTACCATTAAAACGTTCTCTTAACCTGAGTAATCCATCCTTGATTGCATCGTAAACGCCCACAGCAAAGAACTTGGGAGAATCAAATAACAGGTATATAACAAATGGATAGAGCAACAAACTAGCAAAGTCCACGATTGGTCCCTTCATCATAGCGAAGAACAAACCCATTTTTCCTGGCACTGCGTTCTCTACAGCCACGATCACCATCCAACAAAGAAAGTGCATAAACAAGACCATAATAATAATCATAAACTTGGTAAACTTGGATTTCAAAACATTAAAACCTCATTGCTCTCACTCTTGTTGAGCACAAAGAGCGTGCTCAATCTGTACAACAGAAACCCAAAAATAATGAACAAAAAGTACGCAGCGGCAAAACATATTTCGCAAATGAAAACCCATGGTCTGTAATCTTTCAGAACATCATATAAAATAGCAGAAGCGATACAAATGAGGACCACACTCGCGTAGAGGAATCCTAGAATAAATTTGTTCCAAATGTTCATCTTATCGTCCATGTATTCAGTGCTGTGGCAAATATGAGACCAGAGCACTAGAAGAGCAAAGAATCCCATGGCTATGCTTGCTCCAGCAGCAATGCGGAACACACCACGCCAATTATAAAATGCAACTTGAGTAGTCTTAAAATCGGCACTGTCTTCTACAACGCTATACCCAGTGTCATGAATAACACGCATGGTAGCTTCATATCAGTAAATAGTTCATAAACCAAACGAGGAATAGATGTGATCCCCTTAATGTTTGTTTTGGCGTGATGATTGATACTTGGAATCCACAACAAGATGAGCATTCCGATTAATAGAATTATTCTTGCCATGTAATCCATGATAGGCCATGCACCGTATCTAAGTGGATTCCAAAACCATACATAAGAATCGCATTTTGTTCCCCAAAGATTCCATGAGGAGCAGTAAATGTTGTATGGATACTCTTCACGATTTTCCTCTCCTACATCATCCTTGTACTTGTTTCGCTGACGAGTCAAATACAAGAAATCCGTCAAGTTATTCTCAGGCGCTCTTCCAATCATGTCTGTACGTCCTTGGGCATTGTACCAATCCAAATATTTATGATGAACTTTGGCTAAAATAGTTGGATTTTCTTCTGTGTTCTTGTCATCGTTTCCGACATTGCGACTGTGTTTCCAAAAGTATGGTAATTTATAATCTTCTACAAGTGCCAATAATTCATCTCAGATGATAACAGTAGTAGCAATAGTTACGAATGTCAAACAGCGGAGCCCACCAGGTTGCTTTGTAGGCGCTTTGAAATCCATTGAAAGTTGTAGGTCTATACTGGATTGTGCTGTTTGGTGTTTGAATTAATTTGATCAAGGTCCCGTTGGTAAAGAAATCGATACAGTTAAAATCGGAATTCATCACCGCCTCCAGTTTGACGATAATGTAAGTTGTAAATTCACAGAGTTCCTTGAAGCTAGTTGCGTCTGCCATGTGAAACCGAGTGTCAGCAGACGTAGTAATCATATTTGTTGCATGTGGAACGTAGAGTTTGTTGTATGAAGAGTTGGTTCCAGATCGCTCGTTTTTAAATATTCCACGCGTACTGAAAATCACTTGCGCAAATGTACAGGATAGTATTGCCAGCAGTACGCACGTCTTCGCCACTACGAACATTGGTAGACGACTTGTAAATGTCACCTATCAGTGCGCCACAGGTTAACGCAAACAACAGCAATTTCTACATGCTTGCGGATATTGCGGTAGGTAAAGATTTTACTCATGCTTACCAAAAATTACAATATACCTGTTCCACTTAGTTTGCTGTCGATCGGTTTTGCCAAGACACTTCTGGTAAAAAGAGAATGGTTTTTGCTAATTGTTTAGATGCATGAAGTTTATTTGGGTCGAAGTCTTCGTTTTTCTGTTAACACGAATACTACACGCTGCGAAATATGATATTTATGGTTTTGGAGTAAGAATCGAACGATATAATAACGTTTAGACCAACTTTTATGGAGAACTGACTATCGCATCGCCCACAACGTATACGACCTCTAATAACACTTTATTCCTTAATTCGACGATAACTAAAACTGCAGTTACGCAAACAACGTCGTACGTTCTCACAAATAAGGGTTACATACTCAGTTGGGGATCTGCATACTACTCAACAACGAATAATCACACTATTGACGCTGTGTTTTACACGTTAGGAGGAGCAAAGATTCGTATTTCCGCGCCGACATCAATATCGAACAACAATGAACTTTATACCGACATATGCGCAGGCAACGCTCACGTCGCAGCAATCTCAACAACAAACAAACTTTATTATTGGGGAACTATACTATCCCAATCAGGAACAGTATTAATGAATTCCACACTTCCCACAACTATCTCACTAACTGCA
>JAESGV010000751.1_pt1 | contig 14034 bp, 11 predicted proteins | sample 9269781 | NCBI WGS metagenome assembly JAESGV01 (sample SAMN15741586, study PRJNA653496) | algae metagenome | isolation source: Tildeniella torsiva UHER 1998/13D and co-occurring heterotrophs from... | place: Slovakia: Slovak Paradise National Park, Hrabusice, Kosice Region | collected 2000-01-01 | reverse complement strand
TTTATTGCTGTAACAGGAACAGTTATACGAACTGGGGCTGTTAAAATGTGGGAGTATGAAAAACGCTTTAGATGCTCAAAATGTAAATTCGAATTCTCACGACGATCGGATATGGAACAATACAACGTGTTAGTCAAACCTACGAGCTGTCCAAACGTTATTGAAGAATGTAACGGGAAAACATTCAAGTATGTCTAATATTCTGCGTATTTATAACGATTTAGACTATTAGAGAATTCTCAAATATGTAGAGATTATCAAGAAATCAAAATACAAGACAAAATAGCTCAACTCAGTGTCGGATCGATTCCTCGTTCTATTCTCGTTTTACTAGAAGATGATGTTGCTGACAAGTGTAAAGCAGGAGATGATGTTATCGTTAGTGGTACAGTTATCAGAAGATGGAAACCATTTCGTAACGATGGTCGATGTGCAATCGAAACTGCGGTACTGTGTAACCACATACAAATTAATAATGAACAAAAGAGTCACGTACACATTACGAACACAATGAAAGAAGAATTCGAAAAGTTTTGGAATACAGACAAACCATTAGCACGCAGAAATCATATTCTAAAATCAATGTGTCCACAATTGTTTGGATTGTATTTTGTGAAATTGGCCGTTGCGTTAACACTTATCGGCGGCGTACCCATGGTCAAAAACGGTACAAGAATTAGAGGAGAGAGTCATTTGCTCATTGTTGGTGACCCTGGTACTGGAAAATCACAGTTTCTCAAGTATGCGTGTAGATTATCACCTCGCTATGTAATGACCAATGGTATTGGTACTACAAGTGCTGGTCTTACTGTAATGGCAACAAAAGAAGCAGGTAGTGGCGATTGGACTCTTGAGGCAGGTGCACTTGTTCTTGCCGATGGAGGAGTTTGCTGTATCGATGAGTTTGATGCAATTAGAGAACATGACAGAGCAACAATCCATGAAGCGATGGAACAACAAACATTGAGCATTGCAAAAGCAGGTCTAGTATGCCCATTGAATACTAGAACTACAGTGTTTGCAGCGTGTAACCCAAAGGGAAAGTACGACAAAGAAGCAAGTTTATCTACGAATGTTGCCATGGCTAGTCCTCTACTCAGTAGATTCGACATTGTGCTTGTACTTTTAGATCAAGCAGACAAAGAATGGGACAAACATGTATCCACTTTTATTTTGAACGAAGAAGAAATGAAACCAGAAGAAGAATCTGAAGAAGAGGAAGCGAGCGTTAACGATCTATGGCCATTCGAAAAGATTCAAGCATACATTTGCCACGTCAAAGAAAACTACAAACCAGCCATTGGAAGACAAGCAGGTTTAATTCTTAAAAAATACTACAGAAAGCAACGTCAAGCCGATTCACGTGTGGCAGCACGAACGACCATTCGTTTGTTAGAATCTTTAGCACGTTTAGCGCAAGCACATGCTAGACTCATGTCACGACACTATGTCACAAAACAAGACGCTATCGTAGCAGTTATTGCAGTAGATGCATCCACGCACATCTCGCCACTACTCAATATTCAATCCGTACTCCAAAGCAACTTCCCAGAGGATCCTGATGAGAGTTTCCAATACGAAATGGAGTCTATTTTAACCAAGTTAGGTCTAAGCTATCTTATCGATGAACCAGAAGAAGACCCAAATGAAGGAGGATCTTATGATGCAGATGATGTCGATTACGATAGAGAGATCATTGAAAAGAGTAAGAAGAGTAATCATGGTAAAAAGTCACACGAGTATGACTTTTCTCATTCAACAGTAGAAGATACACGTCTATCACCAGATAAGAAGAGAAAAAGAGATGTTTTTGAAGAAGAGAGCAAGATGGATGTAAACAATATTGTGCTACTTGAAGATGAAGATGACGATGATGCTGTTGGAACGTTGAGTCATGAAACTAGACATATTATGAACAAGAGGTTTGAAACGAATGGCAGAGTAGTCCCAAAGCAACCAAAGGATAACACAAAGAGAAAACTTACATTCTCTCAATCCGTAATGGATGAACATGACGATGGTGACGATGATGTTCACATTGAGGACGAACAACCTGCAGAAGAACCTAGCACGAGCAAAAGAAACCCTTCAGTTTCGCAACAACCACCAATCCAATCTGCACAGAAAGTGAGCCAAAAAGCACCAACTCAAAAAGTGACGCAGCCGTCACCATCTAGCGTTGGTTCATCTCTTTCTAGTGTAGGATCATCTATTGCTACACAAACACAACAAAAGAAAGCACATACACAATCCACTACTACAAGTCAAAAACAAAACAACCAAAATGCGAAATCGGCTACTCCTACACCACAAGCAACCAAACAAACACAACCCAGCACAGTTCCACCAAGTCAGCCACCGAAAAAGAAGTTATCATTAGCTGCACGTCTCAAGAAACCAAGAGATGTCAAACAAGATGAAGAACCACTAGAAAATGTTGAAACAGCTGTGAATGAACCACAAGAAATTTACGTAGAGGAACCTGCAAACGAGCAGCATACAATCATAGAAGAAGATTCTATGGACCATGACTTTGGAGTTCCAAGTGAGGAAGGGAAACAACTTGATGACGATTTGTTTAATGATAGTTTTGATGCCAGTATATTCGATGGATTTGAGGAGGACATGACTTCCTCTCCTGCCAATAAGAAAAGAAAGATTGTAGATGACGATGATTAAATATACTTTTTCATTGTATTGTACTGAGAAACTAATCGCTCATGAGACCTCTGCACCTCATCTAGATCGAGAACAAATGACGAGGCTTGGTCATGTAGGTCTTGTACTTCTCTTTCTAAATCATTCCACATCCTAAAAAACTGCCTATTGTCTGGTTTTGTATAATATGCAAACACTGAACAATATTTGAGCATTACGTGACATGCCACAAGTGTACGTGTTACAGATTTCAACAATGCCGCCATCCCTTGTTCTAATTCTTTTTGTGTAATAGACTCTGCCAATTCGCAATAGTTATAGATTTGACTGTAGAAATCAAGCGGTTCGACGTTGGGTGTTGGTTTCAAACAGTGCCCATGTCCGTCCCAATTCTTTTCACAAATAAAACAGTACTCCCCATCACATTTCTCACAGCATAATCGATTACTTCCAGTCTCTCTGGTATTATTTTGTTTACATAACGGGCATGGCTTCGTAAGATCTATCTTTTGTTGTTTTCTATCGGTATGCCATTGTTTAGCATGCTCACACGAGCATGGATAGTGATACTGTTGATTGCATTCTGAACAAATCAGCTCATACTCCTCTTCAACTTTTTTTGGTATGGAATCTACTGCGTCTATTGGAATATCTTCAATGTTATAAAACGGATCCAAAGATGCCAAATTCACTTCTTCTATCCCACTAGTGTGCATTTTTTCGCTCAAGTTGACTGTCTGTTACAAATCTGACAACATGCTCTTTGCACTAGTCACATGCGTTTTGTTGTTTGTCTCAACTGAACTCTATTCGCAAAGCACCATATGTTTGTTTCTGGTTCAGATGAGGCGCCAATCAACTCTGTGTGAGTTGAGTTCCGAATCGAGAACTTTGAAGTTTCAAATCCACCGTGCATAGTTACTGGTCAGAACTATTTTGCGAAAACAAATACACCACAGTTTGTCTTTCCCAATCATCATCGTTTTCTATCACCAATGAACACCACACAATCGTTTTCAAACAGTGGCAAAGCCACCATGAACGTCGTTTCTGATGACAATCCATTCTCTTTTTTCGAGGATAACCTACCATCCAACGAAATGGATCTGTTCTCTGACAAGTCTGCGTACGTAGCACAAGTACCATTCGCACCAACACTCAGAACAATCACACCATCGTACGTGATTCCAACCGTTTTCAATGGTAGTCTCGTTTCGTTGAGCGACGTAGAGGCAACTGCTACCTTACGCGGTAGCTGGAAAATCATTGCCATGAACAAGACCGTTTTGGGTTCAGACGGAGACTGTTCATTGTTCATGGAGACAAGAACAAACAAAACACAAACTGAAGATATGGACACTGACCTCTTTTCTTCCATAAGTTACGAGTTGAGACAAACAGTCACAGGTACCTTCACCAAGCACGTTCCCTTCCTATTGACCAGGCTTCAAGTGGTAGATCCTACAACAGGAGAGGAGATCAGAAAGGACAATAAGATGATTCTTTCTGGTGCTTGTGAAAGTACTTTGAGTCCACAAAACAGAACAGGTGGAACTTTCGAAACTATTGTCAAGTTCAAGTTCACTGATGTATCGTATCATCACGATAAGCGTCCATTCGCTCTTCGTGTGAGCATCTTTTTGAACTCCAACACTGACGAAGCTATATTGGTAAAACAATCTCAACCAATCATGGTCTTTGCAAGGAAGAAACAATTCACCAACCCTGCACCAAAAACAGTTGGTAAGAAACGCAAGGCGGAAGACGAATCAAGTACTCCAGCAAAGGCTCGTAAAACCAGCACTGAAGAGATGAAAAAACAAGAGAAGCCACAAAGCGATAACTTTGGTGAATTTAACACCAAACTCGAGGCTCTCTTCCAACAAGTGGCACAGATGTCCACCGAAGACAAGTCTGTAGCCATGAAAAAGATTTTGCAAAGACTGTACGAAGCAAATATCGTACATGTTTTTGCAGATCCAAGCTCACCCAATTGAGCACGAAAATAATTATGTACAGCGAGAACCAAAAGTCGAATTACACACCCACAGTACAGGCGAATGCGAAAAACGCAAAGAGTCATTTGTATTTGTGGCAGGTGTTTACTAGATGGAAGATTCTCACTATGCTGTAGCTGTGACCAAGAACACTACTCCACAGCAGCTTTGTCGCTGCTTCGGGAACGATGTAAAAAGACATCAGCGTGTACGCCGACCAGTGCGCCAGGCAATACTAAAGCCAAAAGGCCCTCTCGTGCTACCGTTTCCCACTGCAATAATTTGCGCCGAAAAATCCCTATCAACAGGCGTCCATCTTTTCAAAAGATTTTTACCAAAACCAAATTCTCTCTCACTAACACTTTTTTGCTAATATTTGTAGATTGCACTTAGATAGAAATAAAGTAATTGAACATTTTGTGTATGAAATTTATACTTATCTCCCTCATTTGTTTTTTCTCGCATTCTTTAGTAGAGCACATCTGCACGGCAGAACGCAAACAACAACTTCGTATTTGCACTGCGCAGTAAACCAGTGGCGCATTTCAAAAGTCTACCCAAACAATGCAGGAAGAACAAAGAGAGCGAGAGAAGAACTTCAAGAAGTGGCAGCAGAAATACATTAAAGACCATTCAGTTCTAGCGACAGTGAGTCCAAGAGGGAGTACTAACAACGTAGAACATTGCCTCAACTGCATCAATCGAAGACATCAGAACTTTCTTCTCAGAATATGGTCCGATACAAAATGTAGAGCAACTAACACCGACTGTGGCACGCTTATTATTTGTCAACAAACGTGACGCAGAGAATCTTGTCGAATATAATCAGAAAATAGTGTTTGGAAACGAATCGAAACCACTACAATTACGAGGTACGAGGCCACCACAAAAACCACTGGATAAAAAAAGCGATGTTCCAGATATTATTGTTCCAGACAACAAAGAGAAGCATGCATTTACAGAGTTGTTCTCGTATCGAGAGAAACGACCGTATACTGTTGACGAGTTGGAACTCAGAGCAGACCACCGATACTATACAGATCCTAAACGACTAATGGTAGCAGGAATGCACGGAAAGACAAACAAAAAGTATCTTCAAAAAGAATGGGAGCACTACAAGGCGCTCGGTGATCGATTTGTAGTTAACACAACGTTTCCAATGAGTTATTTGTCCATACCAGATCATTATCAAATCACAATAACGAGTTCTATGGATATTGTCAAAGAATGGATTGACAAATACATCACTGATCATTCACACATTGGAATTGATACAGAAAATGACTTGGTAAGATTTGATAACATTGATGAATTCCAAGAAACTAGTCAAAGTCACTTTTTACCTGATTTAATTTCATTTGCGACTGAAGATGCTTGTTTGTTGATTCAAACAGGGTTCTATATGAGTGATGGGATAGAACAACCTCCACAACAAGATGTACCAGAGAATCTGATACATTTATTATCTTTACCATCAATTAAGAAGATATTCTTTGGTACTGAAGGTGATTTAAAAAAGATTACGAGATGGTTGAACGCTAAATTTAGTCATCAAGAAATCGTTTCACAATTTGTAGAAAAAGTTGAACCTGATGATTCTATGGGATATGTAGACATGCAATCAGAGGATGGGATGCCGTGGAAGGGAGTTAAGATGGCATGTAGTAGGCTACTGGGTGTACATATTGAAAAGAGCGCTGAGGCTACATTTTCTAGATGGTCTAGAAGAACACTTCATGAGAGTCAGATCAAATATGCAGTTGAAGACGCATACGCTACACTGTTATTATACAATCGCTGGAAACAAGTTAAAGAAACAATATTGAATACTACAGATATTGCTGAACAAGACACAAGCAAGTAGAAACGATAAAACGATTGCATTTTCTCCCATTTGTCTTCAATCTTTTCAAAAGTTGTTTATGATGATACAAAGTCAAATATAATTAACAGTATGGACGCAAATAGTAGCACGTATAGTAGCATGTGGCGGAAAAGAGCTGTAAATCCCCATGCACTTCCTCCACCCTTTGCTTTTTCTTTTGCACTGTCCAAATTCTTGTTAGATTCTTCCAAATTGTCCTTGGCTGATAGCGCATTGTCATACAGTTGCTGGATTTGCTCTGCTTGCTCTGATACTTTGGTTTGGAATATACTTACTAGATCTCCAATTTGTGCTGCAGTTCTTTCTGTTTCTTTTGCGTCTTCGATCATTGCATCAAGTTCATCATGCAACATGCGATTCTCAGCGGATAATTCTTGCAATTGTTCTCGCGTTAGTTCTTCTCCCTCCTCTTTCTCTTCCTCTTCTTCGAGTGCGACTGAATATTCATTCAATTGTTTTGTTGATATCTTTTCTACACCAGAATCATCGAACAGTTTCTTGGCTATATTTACAGTTTCTATTTGCATAACTCGTACAAACTTGAATCGTTGTGATACATCTTGCGAAAGCTTCGCCAAAAACGAAAGTATGGCATGATAATGTGCACGTTGGTGGCTACTCTGCAACAGTGTTGCATTTTTACCATCGAGTTCTACATCGTGTAATAACTTTTCTAATTCTGAAATATCGTCTGAAGTTTGTTGTAGTTGTTCGGATATTGAAACGGAAGAGAATGATGGTGTGTTTGATGATGATCCACTCGCGCTAGAGCTTAAATAATGTCGTGTGTATTCTACAACCTCCTCCATGACGTTATATATTTCGTCTTTCTACATTGTTAATTGTTTTTGAGAATAAAAACTAACAATATCTGTTGCGCTTTTGATGAACGGCGATTCTGTCGTTGGTCTTCGTTTCCTCTTGGATGTGATTTCTATAGTTTTCTTTTTACCTGCAGTGAGCTGCAAAAAGTCCTTGGTTATGTCCACTGCCATTGTTTGCAAAAATAAAGAAGTGACGTAGAAATTACAAACAGTTTTTACAGTACGAATTGAAACCTCTTCCGCTAGCAGTTCTTTCTCTTCACCATCATCAAACTTGACAATCAGGTTACCAAACTTTGAATATCCTTTTGCTTTTCCAAATCTTGGTTCATTTGTACCAGATGTCACGGTAACCTGTTTTCCAACAAGTATATCATAACCTTTGTATACTTCTAGAACAGATTCTAACGATCCACCTAGTAAGGTTTCCAATGCATTACAAATCTTGGCTAAAAGTTGTTCTCTATCAACTTTGCTTCGTAATTCGTTAAATAACGATGTAGGAATGTTCCCAACAATTCTTTCTTTCATTTTTGTCATATCTTGGTTTACATTTAGTCCAACTCCACAATTAGCAGATAAATCTTCTTGTGTCTGTATACTATCTATTAACATTCCACAAACTTTTGAGTATGAATCGTTTGTTTTCACCCAAACGTCGTTAGGCCATTTAATGTAGGTTTCTTGTACTCCCTCATCTCGACATGCTTGTACGATCGCTGCAGCAAGTGCAAAATTAAGTTTGAGTAAATGCAGTGGCTCTTGTGGGTTCACACGTATAACAATAGTAAAATATAAATTGCCTCCCGTCTCACTGACCCATTCTCGTCCTTTTCTACCTCGACCACTTGTCTGACGCTCTGCCAAAATTAATGTACCAGTGGCAGCACCCTCATGCGTTTCTCGTTGTGCAATATTCATCGTACTTTCTGTTTCTTCTCGATAAATAAAAGATCTACCAATGTACTTTGTTTTTAACGCTGTTTGGAATCGCTTTGCGTCAAAATGAATTCCGCTAGTAATATAATATTGCGAGAAATTATTCATTGTGTTCAATAAGCGTTGGTTTTTCAATAGTTGAGTGAAAGACATAAAAGTTACAAGAATGTAAAGATCAGAGGCCGAAACATAGTAATTTCAGTAGCTGTGCACGCCGAGAACGACGATACACATAATGCTTCAAGAATAATCGCATGTTTGTATCATCAATTCAACGAGGGTGAGCTGGGCTATTTGTACTAGTGTGAATTATTCGAAAAACTATGGTAATGTTATGGGACATGAACACATGAACGCTAGTTTCGTGTAAGTTCATCCGTAGGCTATTCATGATAGTTATGTTGCAGTTTGCGACAAAATTTCATAAAATGGGATGCTACGTAGCAAATATTCCATTAACCTATTATCGAACAAAGATAGACACACTTTCTGTAATAAACAGCGCCAAAAGCTACAGGAAAGCATCGCTCAAGATTACTACAAACTGCTCAACCAACAAAAACTATGACAGAGAAGACGGTGACACCAAGGAACAAGGTTATCAACGATCCAATCTATGGTATGATATATCTGAACCAGAAATTATTCAGAATTATCGATACCGCCATTTACCAACGGTTACGAGATATAAAACAACTTGGTGGATTGTACATGGTTTTTCCTGGTGCATCTCACAATCGCTTCGAACACTGTATTGGCACTGCGCATTTAACTGGTGTATGGCTTTCCAAGTTGAGAAAAAATTTAGGGAAAGATAAATCGTTATTTTCGAAACAAGACATCTTACACGCACAAATCGCTGCGTTATGTCATGACCTTGGACATGGACCATTTAGTCACATGTTTCAAGACGTTTTCATAAAAGAAGCGCAAGGAGCGCTAAAGAATTGGACACACGAAGATGCGTCCTGTCACTTGCTTCGGTTAATTGTGAAAGAATGCGAAATATCACAAGATACACAGGTCATACAAGATTTGCAGGATTTATTAGGACCTGTATCTATGCGTGGCGATGTGCTAGACAAGATTACTTGTATGATAAAGGTATTACAAGTCTCATTAAACTAACAACTAGGGAACAAAGTGGAGCAAAGATGCCAACAGACCATTCTTATACCAAATAGTTGCGAACAAACTTAATGGAATCGATGCTGATAAACTCGATTACTTGGCTCGCGATACCCATTCTGCAGCACTCAATTTGGGATTCTCGGTAGATAGACTAATCGATTTCTCAGCCATTAAGAACGTTGAACCACATGGTTTGATCGTCTGTTTCCACAGGAAAATATCCAACAATGTATTTAATTTGTTCAAGAGTCGATACAATCTACACAAGGATGTATATTCACATACTGTAGTTGAGGGGATAGAGTTGATGATCGCAGATGTATTCAAAGCAGCAAAATCAACAAAACGATTTAATCTTGGGAAAATGTTGGAATTTAATGAACAATCGTTACAGAACTATGCACTAATCACAGATTGTATATTGAAAGAAATCGAACGAGCAAACGTTGATGATGAAATATATAGCGAACCAGACGGTGCCAAAAAGTTGGAAGAAGCTAAAAAACTTGTATGGAAGATAAGACATCGACAACTGTACACATCAGTAGCAGAGATTTCTGTTAATTTAGATGTAATTAGAAACGAATCAAATGTGAAACCCAAAGATATTGTGCGAGGACAAGCCCAAGACTTGAAACGATCACTAGCTCACTACATGATGAGAACGTTACAAGAGGATATATTTGATCAACCAAAGAAAAGGATGAAAATAGCTGATGGGAATGAACCTGTAACACCTGAAATACCAGCAACTCCTCCCACTGCTGTTTCTGATGAGATGTTTAGAGTAACTACACGTGTATTTGATATGGCAGAGTTCAACCCAAAATCGATACACTTTTATGATCAAATGGACCAAAAGGATGGGACAACGATGCCACACTTGTTTAGTTCTCATTTTCAGCCAGAAGCATTCATAAGAGTGTACACAAGTAAGAAAGATAAACTAGAAACTGTGAAGGATGCTGTGCAGCACGTTATTGAGGGCAAGAAAGGGTTAAACATGTATGTATCGCCCAAAGCCAGAAGGTCTCGAGAGGAAGTTAATGCATCTACAAGTACCATCGATCTGTAAATAAATACGAAGGTCTTGTAAGAACGGTCAACTTTCATGCTTAAAAATGCAAATGTTGGGTTTTTGAGTGTACTGTTAGTTTTACTCTTACTACACTCATGCGAGGCGCAGTCACTTTGTTACGCGAACGAAACATGCAGATACACAACACAGGCGATAATAGGTCGATGTCCTGGGATGTATTGTGGCAGACCGATGGACTCTATCAACACAGTGTCTGCAACACAGAAATGCACCTCGTGTCCACGAGGATCAATGTCAGATGGGTATGTTTGCCAACAGTGTACGAACAAACTCCAGCCATATCACATATTTTATCTCGTATTTATGTTTGGCGTGCTATTATTGAGTAACGTGATAAGTGTGGAAGTTTTTTCACGCAAAAGTCTTCCGAGAAGGGCTATTTTACATGCTTGTGTTTGTATCGAGGCTATAATCGCGTCGATCGTTACAGTGCTAACTGTGAGTCCAACGTTTGACGTTCGCACATGTACAGTTCAAACATTTGGAGATTTTTATTCGTAAGCATAATCGAATATTACTAACAACAGTGTTTTTTATAATCCAACGGGATATTATTGTGCTCAAGAGCGACCGTATCCCTTGTACTCTATGCCATTCATATTCTACGCTTTCTCTGCTATACTATTATTTATCGTTCGTGTGCCGGTAACCAAACTACTCGACATATGGAGAAGAAAGACTGATCCTGAACCAGAGTCAGAGGAGATCACAGTATCAAAACTATTTACGTTTGTGACATACATACCCTTTTGGTCTATACCTGCTCTAGTGATTATTCACTTTATGCTAGCTGGTGTGATATGTAAGTTATTGAACTGAACTATATAACATTTCTAGATTATTCTTGGCCATATGTACTACTAATTACATGCTTTACCTTTGACGTGCTTCATGCAGTTATGATATTTTCAGGATTTGACAACACTCGAATTCATAGCAAAGTGTTGTGGTATGTGTTTCGGTATTTGTTGAGTGTGTGGAGCATATACGCAATATTGGAGTTCTTCATGCCTCTAACAGTGAATCCGCTGTATTGGATCATGTGCGGAATCGTGCCTGTCATATTTACAGTGATTGCTGTTCCAATTGTATTATGTGTTATGAAATGCTTGGATGCTATCGATGTAAACAACAATAATGAATAACTGTTCCTACATATTGTGGGCAGTATATTACTAAGGATAACAAGAACTTTAGATTCTTCTGCTCAATTAATTTGATCTTAGACGAACTTAAGATTCGATGCATAGGACATATTTTAGTTGAACATAGTGATCTAAGTTGCTTTGACAGAATCCGTTATCGTCAAATGGTTATGATGCATGGCTCTCACCCATGAGTTCCGGGTTCGATTCCCGGTAACGGAAATACAAAATTTGTATCCTGCACTAGCTGTGTAGATGGTTTTGGCTTGTGCTTTTCCATTTTATCGTTACAAATAATGGCAGAACAAGGTGAAAGCCGATGGTTGTGGCTCGCGTTTTTCGTTATGGGTTATATTGTAGGAACCGGCAGTATAATTGAAACCGTGTATAGGTTAATATCAGAAATGTCACATCAACAGATCGTAAAGTCTTTATATAATTCTTTGACAACAGATTGTATTAATTTCGACAATATTGAGCATAGGATGTTGCTTCTTTTTTTTTGTATTTATGCCGCTACGTGGGCTTGCCATGAGTGAATTACACAAGTCCCAGAGCCTTATCGCAAGACACAGCCAGTCAAAATCTGAAATAAACTAAAGACACTAACATGTCAACGTCTTGGGATGAAATGTGATTTGTTGGGCTGCAATTTTTGGCTTTCTTGGTTTACTAGCGAACGGGCTAACGGTAATATAAATTTTGAACAAGAGCGTAAGACAACGCCGAATGATAGCTGCGATGAACAACAATGTAGAGCAAACAGATAAACAGTCAAATATTACTAGAGTACTACAGATAAAGAATACACCAGAAAATCAACAGTGCTGCGACTGTTTATCGAAGGGTAACGAATTGATTTCTGGAAAACTAACCCAATTTAGAGACGGCATGGGCAAGCACAACATTTGGTTGTTTTTTATGTATCAACTGTAGTGGTGTACATAGGTCTTTAGGAACTCACGTCACTAAAGTCAAAAGCGTGACACTTGACGAGTGGTCTGAGAGCGAAATTAGAGTAACTTGCTTGACAACATACTAACGTTGTAGTCGATGGAGTTATGGGGAAATAAGAAAGTTAATGAAATTTTTGAAGCTAATGTTCCCTACTATTATACGAAACCAATTGATGAAACACCATACGACTATCGCGCAGAGTATATAACAGCCAAATATGTACATCAACATTTTATCAAAAGCGCACTACCACCACCGTCACCACAACACTCACCACTGCCCAATTTGAGTGGCACGTTCCAACCTGTACCAAAAAAAACACCTGCAAAACCACCCAAAAAATTTACTAGTGCTCTTAAAAAAGCAGAAACAAAAGGGAACAAAAACAGTGGTCAAGTAGAGTTTTGTGGCATATTAAATATTGTTCTACGGAGAGGTATCGACATGAAGTCTTTAAATGACACGTGGTCGTCTGATCCATACGTAGTAATGGGAGTTGGTCCCGACAAGGAAGATGGGACAAATATTTATCCAGGACAGCTTGTCAAAAGTGGTATCAAAAGAAAGACACTAAACCCAGAATGGAACGAAAACATGTGTTGTTGCGTAGCCAACTTGGAGACAGATACACTACATATTGAAGCATGGGACTATGACAAGTTATCGAGCGATCAGTACATGGGAGAGTATCACTTACGGTTAGCCGATTTGGATATTTTGAATCAAAGAGAAGGAAAAGTCAACATGTGTGTCGCACTACAAAACATTGGCAAAGGTAGCATAGAACTAGACATTTCATACAACCACTTGAAATGACAATTAATTTGTACTAGTAATAATTTATTAAACGGTTACCTTAGTCGTTGCTCCCCACTTATGCTCGTTTGACTCGTCTTTTTGGTTAAAAAGCTTCCTAGACCTCCTCTTGGTGAAGAGTTTTGTCCAATTCTCAAACTAAACGTTGAACGTTTTCTAGCCGACAATGATGACGGTAATCCTTGTTGTGGTGTAGAATTAGACAAATCAATGGTAAATTTGGGTCTCAGAGAAGCAACAATAGAATTTGTTGCAGGAATGTCACTATTTGTACCAACATCAGAACCTGTTTCTGTGCTTTCATCTTCATCGTCACTTTCGTCTTCACTGATATCCGACTCATCAGAATCAATGTCATCACCTTTTGATATTAAAAAGTGTGTTTGTGGATTGCGACCAATCTTGAACGCATCTACTAACATTTTTTGATGCAAATCACTTGTTCTAAATCTTGTCTCGGTATCAACCATTACTTTTTCAATAACACCCATCAATGGATCAAACAAATCCAAAGTAGGTCCTGATTCTTGTTGTGGTGTTGACTCTTTGACTCTGTTACCTTCACCATCACTATCGTACAAGG
>JAESGV010000750.1_pt1 | contig 14058 bp, 12 predicted proteins | sample 9269781 | NCBI WGS metagenome assembly JAESGV01 (sample SAMN15741586, study PRJNA653496) | algae metagenome | isolation source: Tildeniella torsiva UHER 1998/13D and co-occurring heterotrophs from... | place: Slovakia: Slovak Paradise National Park, Hrabusice, Kosice Region | collected 2000-01-01 | reverse complement strand
AAAGAAAAAGTTAAAGAAGTTCAATTATTAAAATTTGGTCGTGTTATCAATCTAGAGGAGCTTGAAAAAGCGACTGTAGATATGGAAGCTGAAGAATTGAAAAATATTTTATCTGATAGTGAAAGTGAAGCGCAAAAAGAACTTGTACGGTGGGATCAGAAACTAAACGAGTACAAGGAACGACTGACAAAGATTACAAACGAGAATACAGAATTGTTGAAACAATTGGCACAATTGAGAACGCGGCAACAAGCGTTAGAGAATGAACTTGATGCAAGCCAGAATAGTATGGTTTCAAAATTGGTTAAAGGTATGAAAAAGAATGTTACAGATAAGAAACAAGAACTAGAAGCTGTGATTAGAGAACAACAAGAGGAGATTGCTGCATGTGAAAGGGAAATTCAAATCTTGTGTCATAAAACGGCGCAGTAATTAGTTATTGTATTTTATTACTATTGATCGCACTTCATTATGTTTGTCTAATGTTTTGACACATTGACCATTTTTCCAAACTTTTAAACCACAAGTACCTATTAAAAGTGTTTCTTTCGTTTGTGCTAACGCGTGTATGCTTTGATTCTCAGTGGATAGAGTGCTGTAATCTCCACTGTCAATGTTCCACACGCGCACGGTGTTATCACTACTTCCACTGGCCAATCTTCCATCTGCAAGTTCCAAAAGTGTAGTGACCCAATTTGTATGACCTTCAAGCGTTTGTACACACGTATCATCTTTCCACACTCGAATAGTCTTGTCCCAACTACCACTAACTATTTTACCATCTTTGAGTTTTATAAGTGAACAAACTGGTCTTGTGTGACCTTTGAGTGATTTTATCTTTTGTCCATTTGTAATATTCCAAAATGAGATCTCATAATCCCAGGAACTACATACTAATGTGTCTTTGTTATACTGTAAAACACACTCCATTCGGCGACCAGTTTTAATGATTTGAGTATTTCCATTTTCTTTCCAAATTCTTATTGACTCATCCCAACTGCAACTGGCAAGCTCTCCATTTGTTAATTCAATTACACACGTAACTTCGCCCACGTGTTCCGAAAGAACCTTTGTACATGTACTTGTTTCTACATTCCAAAATCGAATCGTTTTATCTTCACTTGCACTTACTAGTGTACCATCTGCAAGTACAATCAGCGATAGTACTGCACGAGTATGTCCCTTAAGCACTTCGAGTACTTTTTCACCATTAATATCCCAAATTTTAATATCGCCAGAATACCTGCTACCAGATGCTAGATACGCAATTTTGGAATCATCTTGTTCGTTTGAGCTAGTTGATGTTTCATCTGTGGGACTGTGCATTGGTACAGGTTCATTACCCAAAATAATTTTTTCATATGTGCCGATTGACTCATGCTTCTGGAATGTATTTGATTTTTGTATCGTCAAAATAAGTTGCAGTTGACGAGTAATCTCTTCAACATCTTTTTTGCGATTGGTACACTCTTCCTCTAACTTGTTTTTGATTTCTTCAATTTCTTTTTTCAATGGTTCCACAATCCAACGTGATTGTTCGTATCGACATGTTTTTGCGTGTGCGTCAACGTCACCTCTTGGTACCATGCAAGTACATCCGATATCAAATGCAACACATGGTACTTGAGCGTTTAGGCATTGTGATTCATGTTCGCGAAGTGAGGAGCGTGAAACTAGTTGTCCGCAACCTTGAGGACATGCGACAGTACAATTTTGTCTGTGTTGCTCAAAATCTCCGCGATCCATTTGTTTGTTACAGTTGGTACATTGAACTTTAATTTTTGACAAGAGGTTGAGCAACGCACGCACCGTTACTTGACTATAGTCACGCTCTGTTCCTGTGCCGCACAATGGACACTTCCAGTGAGCTTCTTTGATGCAAGTGTGACAGAAAGAATTGTTACAACTGTTGTGTGTGACGGGATCAACCAGTGGTTGATAACACTGTGAACACAGCAGGTCTTGCTCAACAGAGTCTTCGTCAACGTAGAGGTATGTCATGACGTGCTGTCACTTTTCAGCTCTGTTACAAATAACTGCAAGGAAGTTTTTAAGCGTGTACGGCAGGTTTACTGAAAAATGACTTTAAACCTGAGAAGCAAAGTCGATTGCTTCTTTCACTCAGTGAAATTGAGAAATGAGGTTTGTTCTTCATCAGGTTTTGTGCTTCCAAATGATAATCCAGTTAAGGGAGGATCGCCACTTTTAAATGATAATCCAGTCACGGGAGGAGGGAAACTTCCAAATGATAATCCAGGTGCTGGTGTATTCAAGCCAAATCCAAAAACAGAATCTGTTGTTTTAACTTGTTGTGGCGACGATCGCCTAGCTACTACAATTCTACGGGGTGATGTTTTATATGACGAAATTGGTGCAGTTTCCTTCTCAACTGAATTGCTTTCGCTTCCAAAACAAAAACCACGTGGAGTATCAGAGGTGTTATAGCTTGGTTCTACAGCGGGACTGTCTGTATTGTCTTTTTGTTTTTGGGTGGGTTCTTCCATTTGGCGAGAGATATCATCACGTATTGCTTTGTAATTGTTGCATGCTTGTTCAAGTGTATTGGTTTCTCCGCCCCCAAACTAAAACCACTAAAGTCACTTGACGTTTTACGTGGAGTGTCAGAGGTGTTAAAACTTGGTTTTACAGCGGGACTAACTCTGATATAGTCGTTTTGTATCTGGGTGAGTTCTTGCATTTGGCGAGAGAGATCTTCACATATTGCTCTTTGATTGGAACATGCTTGTTCAAGAGTGATGTATTTGATTTTCATGTCGTGAATCTGACTGTTACATTTCTCAAGTTCTTTTGTGAGTGGTTCCACTATCCAGCGCGATAGTTCATATTTGCATACTTGTGAATGTTTCTCCATCTCACTCTTTGGACCTACTATTGTGCAACCGAGAGCTTTGGCGGGGCATGAGACATGCATTCCTCGGCAAGTGAGCTTATGCTGTTCGAATTCGCCATGTTTCATCTGTATCTTACAGTCGTTGCATTGAACTTTAATTTTTGCCAACAAGTTGAGCAAAGCGCGTAGGTTTACAAGTGAATAATCATCTTTTGTTCCTGAACAACATGAAGGGCATTTCCAATCGAGGTTTTGGATACATCCACGACAGAACATGTTGTCGCAGATATTATGAACCATGGGTTCTATAAAAGGTTGTTTGCAAACGTGTGAGCAAAGCAGTTCTTGATCAACAGAGTCCTCTACGTAGACAAATGAAGCCATGTTTTGTGGTGACGTGCTGTCACTTTTCGTGTTGTTTACAAATAACTGCAAGGAAGTTTTTTTCCAAGTACTTTGTTACTTTTCACAGATGTAATGCAATCTAGCAACAATAATTATATACTACAATATCTTTCAACACAACTTGTCACGTACGTTTTGCATCGTTCAAACCCAAATGGCGAGCATTGAAGAGAGTAATACGAGGCTTACGCCTATGATGGCAGTGCTACTTATAGAGGGCTTAGTAGATAGAGGAGGGGCTGTGGTACTTGTACTTGTGGACGCAGGTGTAGGTGCATCAGTGGCAGGCGTTGCAACAACGATAGTAGTTGTCACAGTTTCGGCAATATTCACAACGACATCTTGTGTCGCAATTCCCAATGAAACTTTTAGAATGGAACCTCTAATCGCACGAATTGTAAAATCTTGTTGGTAGATTTGTCGAATACTTGCCAGTAAATCTTTCAAATCTACTGTAACAACACTAACACTCATAACTGATACTGTTACATTTCCTGCTTGTGTTCCATCAACGTCTGACAGAATCACTGCGATTTGTACTGGCTTTGGAAGATTCGTAACGTTGAACGTTACCGTAGATAATACCAAAGTATCTGCTTTTTGTACGAGCACGGAAGCATTTGATGATAGTGTGATAGGCAAAGTTACGGTGACATTTGCATTTGAAACAAGTACTAGTGAGGTATTGGTGACAGGTGGAGGTACTTGAGTAATATCGCCTGATTCTACTTTGGTTGTGAGTGTACCTGTAGTGACAATAGTAACAGGTGGATTTGTTGGTGCAGCAGTAGTCGTAGGAGTTGGCGGCACTGATTGTGTTGTCGTTGGAGGTTGTGTAGTTGGTGTTGCAGTGGTTGTTGGTGTAGGTGTTGGAGCAGCAGTGGTAGTAGGAACAGTAGTTGTTGGCATAACGGTAGTTGTTGGTACAGCAGTAGTTGTTGGCATAATAGTAGTTGGTACAACAGTAGTTGTTGGTATAGGAGTTGGAGCAACAGTACTAGTAGGTACTGGAGTCGTAGTAGGTGCCATAGTCGTCATCAATGATTGATTAAACATTGCAAAAGCGGGAGCTTGAAGACCAAAGCTACAACCACTTACATCAGCAACCGGGTAGTTCAACATGGACAAAACAGTCGGTGTCGATACTCGTTGAACATTAATTCCAAATTGGTAACTAAGAGTTAGTCATTTTCTGCAAAAACATACTCTAATGAGTAACCACAGCCATACACTGTTCCGCTGTTTGTTAGTAAATACGTTTGCTCTGCTCCGCTTCTAACTTTAACAATGAATACACTATTCAATGAAGAATGAGCAGCAACTGGTGTATCCGCGGTAACTGTAGTTCCTGTACATAATTGTCCATATTGATTGTCACCTACTCCAAATACTTTTCCATCATTTGTTAACATTATTGTGAACCCTAATCCTCCTGCCACTCCGACAAATACACGATTTGTAGCAACGTTACTTGGATCATCCATTTTTCCTGGGTAAAGATTATTACTATATCTTCCGATACCAGGTCCTTGGTTACTTCCCCAAGTGAGAATCGAACCATTTGTTGTAATTGCAATTGCGTGTACTAAACTCATGTGAATGTAACTAAAAGTACGACCTTGGATTATATTGTAACCATCGACTACTGATACTGGATTGAGTTTATCTGTTGTTGATCCGTCGCCGATTTGTCCGAGTGAATTCTTCCCAAATGTAAAAAGCATACCGTCACTAGAGAGCAACATAACGGTGTATTGGCCACCAGAGATTGATTTTATCGCTCTACCTTGAATAACATTATTTGTATCAACAATAGGTTGCGGGTAGAGACGATCACCTGCCGTGTTTTGAGCCAACGCTGACGATGTGGCAGCTCCCCACGAAAACACGGTTCCATTCGTATTAATTGCGTAACCGGTGCTGAAACCAGCAGCAATTGCTTTGATTTCGCCTCTAACGTACACAGGAGGTGTTGAACTTGTTGTTGAATTTGTTCCTAGTTTTCCATTAAGACCTTGTCCGGCGCTAAACAGACTCCCGTTTGCAGTGAGAAAATACGTGGCTGAAAATCCTACTGCCACAGACACTATTGGATCTTTGTTAAATACGTTTGTTACATAAACAGGCGGGAAAATGGGTGAGCCTGTTGTCGCACCGGCTGCGCTGTTGGTGTAACCGAACGAGACGCAGTTACTCTGCGCAGTACTTGTGTGAGCCACAAGGAGTAAGACTATTTGAACGGTCATTGTGAAAGATGACATTTGTAACGAATTTTTGCTAGCTCACCCACGTATAATCACATTTTGGAACGCCTGCCCACAGTTTTATCCAACGTTTTTGGCGTCTTCGTATAAAACAGTCACCAAGAATTCAACTTACGCAAATGGGTTCTAATATTCCAACGGCTAAAATTATTGAACAAAACGCAGAAGAGATGGGATATGACGGGGTTAGGCCTGGTCATGGAGATGGGGAGATAGGTGCTGTGTATGCTATGTTTAAGGGAGAGAACATAATTAATAGTCATGGCCTAATATTAGTCGATTACCTTGGTCATTCGGACGCTGAAAATTACTGTGGATTTCTAATGGATATCTTTTGTGATCATCTATCTCTAGAAAAGAAATTATCAAAGAGTGATATGGTTTGCATGCTAATCAAAACAAAAGTTGTTTTTCGTGCAAAATGGGCAGCGATCAAAGTAAGAAATGAATTACTTTCTAACAAAATACAGAGGAATGAAGTTTGCGAAACATACTATCTTGGAAATTGTTCCAACGAATTCGGAAATTACTTCAAATATCACGAAGATACCAGAAACAAACGTTTAACAGCTATCACAGTACAAAACTGTCTCGCAACTCGTGCATACAAACTCTATGACTCATACACACATCAAGAGACACTCCATGATGTGTATTGGAACGAAGTATATAATTGTCATACGTTTGTCAAGTATGCAGCTGGAAATTGGGGAAGAGATGTGAAGTGGCCTGATGATACTAGGTTTCCATTGGAATCTTTTTCTTGGTTCTATGCACTCAAATCCACTATCAACTTGGCTAATAAGCATCGTAGATTGTTAAAACAATCTTGTATCACATTAAATTCTATTGACGAGAGGGACATAGAAGAGTGGAGAATCAATAACAGCGATCGACAAGCAGTTGTTGACCAATTACGAGTGAAAAGTTAAAGATTTGTAAATTCATTATTTATAATGAAATTTTGCTTCATAGCAGTTCTAATCCGAGCGATTTGTTATAAAAATCTCAATCACAGTAGCCTGACGTAGTTTCATAGTTAATTTCCAAATTGACAATTCAAATCTAGTGAAGTTACATTCCGATAGCTACCAGCGCACAAATTAGCCCAACGTTGAGTATCAAAGATGCAGCCATACTTATAGAAGGCTTGGTAGATAGGGGGGTAACTGTGGTTGTCGTTACGCTAGCGCTAGTAGAGGAAGGTGATGGTACGCTTGTAGCAGGAGTGGCTACAATTATAGTAGTTGATACAGTTTCGTCAATGTTCACAGGAACGTCTTGTGTAATAATTCCCAATGAAACTTTTAGAATGGAACCTCTAATCGCACGAATTGTAAAATCTTGTTGGTAGATTTGTCGAATGCTTGATAGTAAATCTTTTAAATCTACAGTAACCACAGATGCACTAGTGACAGTCACTGTTACATTTCCTGCTTGTGTTCCATCAACGTCCGACAGAATTACTGCAATTTGTACAGGCTTTGGAAGATTCGTTACGTTAAACGTAACAGTTGACGACACTAAAGTATCTGCTTTTTGTACAAGTACTGAAGCGTTCGATGATAGTGTGATGGGCAAAGTAATTGTAACATTTGCATTTGAAACGAGTACTAGTGAGGTGTTGGTGACAGGTGGAGGTACTTGAGTAACATCACCTGATTCTACTTTTGTTGTGAGTGTACCTGTAGTGACAATAGTAACAGGTGGATTTGTTGGTGCAGCAGTAGTCGTGGGAGTTGGTGGTAATGATTGTGTTGGAGGTTGTGTAGTTGGCGTTGCAGTGGTTGTTGGATTGTTTGAAGTAGTCGGTGTAGGAGCAGTAGTTGTTGAGGTTGGTGGAACAGTTGTGGTAGTAGGAAAATCAGTTGTAGTCGGATCAGCAGTAGTTGTAGGTGTAGGTGTTGGTGATACAGTAGTAGTTGGTACGGCAGTGGTTGGTGCAATTGTAGTTGTAGGTGCCATAGTTGTAACCAATGACTGATTGTAGCATGCAAAAGCAGGTGCTTGCGACGCTACATTACTTGTACCGAGATCAGAAACTGTAAAGTTCAACATTGTTAACGCCATTGGGAATGGTACACGCGTAACAGGAACTCCAAGTTGATAACTATGCATAAGTAAAATATTAAAGTCACTTACTCATTAGAGTATCCACAACCATACACTGTTCCATTGCTCGATAGCAAGAACGTGGTCCCAGTAGTCGTTTTAACCTTTACAAAAAAGATACCATTGATTGATGCATTTACAGGTACAGGCGTTCCTGTTGTAACTAGTGTTCCAGTACACAATTGTCCCCACTGATTGTCACCTACTCCAAACACTTTTCCATCATTTGTTAACATGATAGAGTAACCGTTCCCTCCTGCGAGTCCAACAAATGTTCGATTAGAAATGACATTATTTGGATCGTTCATTAGACCTGGATATCGATTATTAACTGTTCTTCCGATACCTGGTCCACTTATATCTCCCCACGATAATATTGAACCATTGTTCATAATAGCGAGTGAATGTGTAAATCCCATGTAAATGAAAATTGGTGTACGACCTTGGAATACATTAAGACCATCAACAACGGATACAGGATTGAATCTATCTGTTGTTGTTCCATCGCCAAGCTGACCGTAAAGATTTTGTCCAAATGAAAAGAGCATGCCGTCACTAGAGAGGAGCAGCACGGAATACATAGAAGCTGCGATGGATCTAATCGCTCTTCCCTGAATGACGTTGTTTGTATCCACGATAGGTTGTGGAAAAATACTATCAACGACAGTGTTTCGTCCTAGAGCCTTCGACGTTCTATCTCCCCATGCTAATACAGTTCCATTTGTCGTAATTGCGTATCCTTGTGAGACACCTGCAGAGATGCTTTGAATATCTCCTCTGGCATATACTGGGGTATTGGCGGTAAGAGGCGAAGTCGAGTTAATTCCTAATTTACCGTTCACATTTTGACCCGTACTGTATAGATTACCATTGGCAGTGAGAAAATAAGTGTTTGATATTCCCACTGCCACAGACACTATCGTGTCGTTGACGAAAACATTAGAAACATAAACTGGCGGGAAAATGGGAATAGGTACGCTAGCTCCAGCACCAGACGCCGTATTAAAATATCCAAACGCAACACAGTTGCTTTGTGAAAGGCACAACTGGCTCAGTACCAACAGGTAGAGACCTAGAAAGATAACATAGATGTTGGACATTTTGTTTGATAGATGACAGTTTGTAAACCCGATAGTGCATGTACTAATTAGTAACATTTCAGCATCACAACTTTTCGTTTACATCGCATGATCTTTACAGGTAATATACATGTAATTGCTAAAACCATAGCATGAATAGAACAAATAGAGTTGCATTTAAGCATGCACGCGATGCATAGCTTAGTGTAGGTTTTGGCGAGAGTGGTGAGTTTGTAGTTGGTGTGATAGTTGTTGGTGCATCAGTAGCGACGGTGGAGGTCACTACAGAAGTTGTTATCCTTTGATCAATGTTCACTGGCACATCTGGTGTGTCAATTCCTAACGACACTTTCAAAATGGCACCTCTGATTGCACGAATGACAAAATCCTGTTGATACATTTGCCGAATGGTTATAAGTAAATCTTTCATATCCACTGTAACTACTCTTGCGCTTGAAACAGTCACAGTTACCTTTCCTGCTTGAGTTCCATCATCAAATGTTAAGATTACAGAGATTTGCACGGGTTTTGGCAAACTAGTAACGTTGAACGATACAGTTGATGATACCAAAGTATCTGTCTTCTGTATTGGTACAGAAGCGTTCTCTGAGAGTGTGATTGGAAGTGTAACTGTTACGTTTGCACTTGAGATCAACACAACAGAGGTGTTTGATACAGGTGGTGGAACTAGCTTGATGTCACCTGATTCTACTTTGGTTGATAATGTACCTGTTGCAATAACAGTAACGGGTGGATTAGTTGGTGGACTTGTGGTTGATGGTGAAGGTGCTTGTGTAGTTGTTGTGGTAGTGGTTGGAGGATTCGTTGTTGGTGCGAGAGTAGTTGCTGGTGACTGTGTTGTGGTTGGTGGTAGCGTTGTTGTGGTAGGTGTAATTGTCGTTGTTGGAACAATTGTACTTGATGTAGTAGTCGTAGGTTCTGCAGTGGGTGATGGAGCGCTTGTTGTCGTAGGAGCAAGTGTCGTTGTCGGTGTAACAGTAGTTGTGGGCACAGCAGTCGTAGTTGGCACGACTGTGGTTGGTGCAACTGTCGTTGTAGTTGCAACAGGTGTTGGAGTTGCCGTTGTAGTAGGCACAGCAGTCGTCGTTGGCATCGCTGTTGTTGGTGCAACTGTAGTAGTCGGTGATGGTGTGGTAGGACCTGTTCCAGTTAACATGAACGCAGGACTGTATCCTGAAAAGGCTGCAGTACCCATATCAGTCACTGTAAAGTTTCCCAACACCGACGTCATTGGCATTGGCACTGTGATATCAGTGTAGTACGCTCCAAACTCAAAACTATTATTTAAAAAAAAATAGAAAATGACATACTTTTGTCCATATCCACATACATATACTGTTCCATTACTTGACAACAAGTAGGTTTGTAAAGAACCAACGTTTGCCTTGACAATAAAAATGTTATTCAAGGATGAGTGAGTGGCAACTACTGTGTTTGCATCGACTGTGTCTCCTGTGCATAATTGACCCGAGTTGTTATCGCCAACTGCAAATACTTTTCCATCGTTGGCTACCATGATAGTATGAGCTTTTGTAGTACTTGAACCTCCTGCAGCGGCGTTTACAAAAGTTCTGCCTACCATTAAAGAGTTTGTATCAGTGATATAACCTGGATAGTGCGTGTTACTAGCTCTACCAACACCCTTGTAGTCACCCCAGGTCAAAACAGATCCGTTTGTAGTGATGGCAACGGCATGTGAGTAACCAAAGTGTACGAAGGCAAAGGTGCGTCCCTGAATGACGTTTAATCCATCAACAACATTGATAGGACAGTATTGATCGATTGTTGTGCCATCTCCAAGTTGTCCATTTCCATTTGTTCCAAATGTCAACAAGGAACCGTCAGTAGTTATGATGCCGACTGAAGTTAGTCCACTTGAGATGAATTTAACTGCACGTCCTTGAATAACATTGTTGCCGTCTACAATTGGTTGTGGATACAATGCATTGGACACTGTGTTTCGTCCTAGTGCTTTATAGTTTGCATTTCCCCATGCGAGTACAGTGCCATCTGTTGTGATGGCATATCCATTTGCATAACCAGCCGCTATCGCTTTGATATCGCTTCTGCCAATTTGAATGTCAACAAACGTTGCTGCTGAGGTTGTATTTGTTCCTAGGCGACCATTTTGAGCCAATCCCGTGCTAAAAAACGTGCCGTTAGCACTGAGAAAATAAGTGGCTTGTTGTCCCGGAGCCACTGCGACTACATTGTTATTGCTGAACACATCTTGCACATATGTTGCCGTGTAGATTGGTGTACCACTAACACCTGTTCCTGCTGCGTTACTTGGATTGTATCCAAACACTACACAGTTAGGTACTGCAATGCACATGTGCGCGAGAAGCAACAAAGCACCAATACACACCGAACCATGATAACCGTGATAATTATTTCTCATGTGTTTGAAATTGATTGACACGTTTTGTAAGCTTTTTTAGCTAAACGTAATATTCGAAGAAGATAAAGCTCGTGCTGCTTACCAGCTGAATCGTGAATGTGAGAAAATGGAACCCAAAACTTCCCCATTCTTACAAACTTAAAATAACCAAAATGATTATCTTCACGCCTCCCAACCGTACAAAGCGAAGAAGAGCTTTGGGTTCTGTACCAACCACAAAGCAAAAGATATACGAAGAAGGTGACAACTTTTTCCACCCAATTACAGCCCTAGATGAGTCATCATGGCTAACAAATCATAAAACAGGAGAACAATCCGTCGAACTCTACTCACGATGCAAGTTCAATCCTATTCAAAAGCAGAAACGAAATAAGATTTATTTATGGATGATAAAATCTCGAGTACAAAACACAAACACTCCCGATTTAAACATAATCGTCGAATATTTGACTGCCTTTTACTACCCAACGCCAGTTAAAATTTTAGAATGTGATAAAGAGTTAAAAGTAACCTCTCGTATGCATCAAGGCCATAGACAGTTATTAGTTCCTGACATCCTCGATGCGTTACAGAAAATCATTCCACAAGACGCGTACTGTTTAATAGGAGTAACAATGGTCGATTTGTATCCACGTGACGAGTGGAACTTTGTTTTTGGAACTGCACGCTTGAAAGATCGAGTTGGTGTGTTTTCATTTGCAAGATATCAAGCATCGTTCTATGACGAACACGAGAAAGAAGATCCAAATATGCTGTTGTATAGGTCATGTAGAGTATGCAGTCACGAAATAGGACATACGTTTTCCATTACTCATTGCGTGTACTACAACTGTTTGATGAACGGTTCTAATAGTTTGGAAGAAAGTGACCAACGATGTTGTCAGCTATGTCCAGTTTGTTTGAAAAAGTTACAATTGTGTATTGGATTTGACGAAATAGAGAGATGTGAGCATTTGTTGGAATTTTACTCAAAGTATGAGAACATTTTCGCCAAGGAGAAAGCATGGATACAAAGAAGATTAGCTTTTGTTAAACAATGAAATAAAATAGTTTCGATTGTTAACGATTTTTCTGTAAATGCGTAACTGACCAAAACCAGAAATCAATACTCTCCGTGCGGAATAATTTTTCGCTGTATAACAGGTGCATATATTTAGCTACTGATCACTCGATTTGAGAAAGACGATTGTTGATAATGTGCCTCACAAGCTTCATTCCTGATTAGACGACAATGCTCCAGTTACAAATGATAATCTATCGGATAATTTCCACTGTAATTTGACTGAAATAACGAATTTAATATGATAAGCTATAATATAGTTTAACGTCCTATATACAACACGTTCACTTGAATTTGAACTTTGAAACTAGAAAATGTTTTCCGCTATTTTCTCCTATGTCTGCAATGTGTACTAATTCTTTGCTTTCTTGGTTGCGGTAGTTTTTAGGTTCTCCAACAAAGTGGAATGTATGCACGTTATGTACACTCTTTGCGATATGCGTAGGTCCATATGTCGTGTAATCTGGAAATGTTGACGCGACGTTACTATATTTTCTAGGAATATTGTGTGCAATATCGATTGGTCGAGATGGCCCAATTCCATGATGTTGCTGATGTATTATCGCGTGAGGTAACGAATGGTAATGAAATGCATGCTCACGAGCTAAACCTTCTGCTAGCAACTCTTCCATAGTCTCTTCTCGTACGACATATGATGTAGGTGAGTCCTCTCCCATGTTTTGCATGATTTTTTCGTACTTTCGTCGCGTGGACGTTCAGATTAAAAAGGGTGGGCCAAAACACAAAATAAATTGAGCTCTTCGTTTATGGTTTGCCGGATTTCACCGCAACTTTAGAAAGAATGGAGAGCTCTAAAAACGTATGCAACAATAGATATCGCTACAGTACAATCAACAGTTAGATTTGTAGTGGTCTTCTTGAGATTTTGATGCCCAAGAAAATCAAAGGTCGCAATCGTTCTATTGATCTACAGTAGTTTCTTAACGGTTCATGTGATGTTGTTAATAATAACTATATTGTTTTCGTGAGTAGCACATCTAGGATATTGTACTTTTTCTACCATAATTTATCTACATATTTTCCTTGCAAGGTAATGGCACAAGCGTATTCGATTGTGTTGGGTGCGGAAGTTCTTGACGTTTGATTGAGAGGTCAAGAAGTTTGTGATTCTGGTTGGACTTTGTGCTGCCTACATCATTTACTTGGTCAGAGCCTGTACCTTTTCCCAACAAACAATTGATTGAAGTATTTGTTTAATTGGTAAAATCAAGAGGTTTGAAGTTGGTTTTGAAGCTTGCAGTAAGTTTCTTTTCTTCGTCTACGGATAGTGCACAAGATCTCCAATCTTCTCTTTCTGGAGCATTTAAAAGTACAGAACATGGACGTCTACCCATCGCCAACGTTTGTTTGATAAAGTGCTCTGGAATTTCATGAATGATCTTTCCACCGTCTGGCATTTCTGCGAGCAGGTATTGACTTTCGGCAAAACCAGCTTCTATGATAGCTGATTGTAAATCTACTTCTGGAGCAAATCTGCGAACTTCGATTTGATCTCCTAGTACATTTCTGGCATCGTTTTCAAATACATTATAACATTCTTCATCTGGTACTTCTTTATCGATAGGAACAACTTGCAAATGCATATGCGTGCTCACTTTGCTCAACTTTATGTTTCTCTCAAAAATTATAACTTTCTGCATCACATTAGTAATTGGTGTCATAAACGTACCTTATCCTTGAACAATGATTTCAATGCAGTTATGTATTTACCAATCTCATCAACAGTTTGTTGAGAAGCGACTGCTAAACTACTAAAATGAGCCAGTGGTACAATCAACACATGTTCCGGCACCAAAGCACCTTTCGGTAACACCAAATACGACTCATCACCAATCGATGCAATT
>JAESGV010000749.1_pt1 | contig 14108 bp, 6 predicted proteins | sample 9269781 | NCBI WGS metagenome assembly JAESGV01 (sample SAMN15741586, study PRJNA653496) | algae metagenome | isolation source: Tildeniella torsiva UHER 1998/13D and co-occurring heterotrophs from... | place: Slovakia: Slovak Paradise National Park, Hrabusice, Kosice Region | collected 2000-01-01 | reverse complement strand
ATCATTTATTCCCAGTCCATTGGAATGGATACAATCGCTTTTCCAAAGAATACAACAGATACGCCGTCAGTGCAGAAGATTATGATTTGAGAAAAAGAGTACGCCATCAGAATCGTTTGGATAATATCTTTTATGGAGATCAGTTATGGCCATTAACCTACTCTGCGTTTTTCCAATTAAGCGTCGCCAAAGATTTACCATTCTTTAGAGATGACGTTCACGATAATTTTTTAAATCTGGAATGTATGACGTTACAATGTTGGAATTGTGAAAAATATGTACAGTTTTATAGACAAGTCGTGTCCAGTCGTTTTACGACGTATATCTGTTCCGAGTGTAGAAGTATCGACAATTTGATGCTTGATGCTGTCAATAAGTCATCAGAGTACGCACTCGCTGGAACAAATGTACTCATCACAAACGCAAACGGAGCAACATCAGTGTTCTTGGCGCAATTCTTGACTGAGAAAGACGTCAATGTATACGTTGCAACAAAATCCTACGATAGAATTTGGAAAAAAGTTAACATGATACCACAAGAAAAATTACATGTTTATGGTGTCAATTTTGAAGATTTTGCAAGTGTTGAGAAACTTGTAGCTCTTTGTAAAAATGTTGAAATGGACATTGTAATCAATTTGGGAGATGATTATCAACTTCGTCCTGGAATGATTCGAGAACTTTTTCATGATCGCAAGAAACCATTGTACGATGGATTTACTAATTATTGCACAGTGAGACAAGTTGACAAAGATGAAATTACTTGGCATGAAAATACACTCAGTAGCCTAAAGTGTTCGTTTATGAATTTTACAAACGCGATTCTAGAGACAATTGAACCAAATCGTAGAGAGAAAGATACTCGTAATGTGCGTGGAAAAGTTAGAGCAAGACCACTTACTGCTGTAGTGGTCAACGCACCACTTGTTATCCACTCTGGTAGCTTCCACCATTTTGATCTAGTTGCACAAGAAGAAGATCTTTTATCACTTACAAAGACGTTTTACGAGTACTATTCTAACAGAGGTGTGTGTATGTGTTTAACTGCACCAACACCAGAAATTTACAAACTAAAAGGAGCAGCACTGAGAATATTGTTTGTACTTTTGGATCCAACAAGAAAAGCAGGAAAAATTTACAAAAACTTTAGGAATCAAGATCATAGATTATTCAAGTTCCAACGATCAAGATTTTAAATTCTTCTATTATCTGGTACATGTAGATCTTCTCTTATTTCTTCGTTTTTAACGGGACTGTACTGTCTTCTACTCTTTGGACTTTTTGGCATAACAGCATCTAAAAAGTCACCGCTAAATCGGCGCAAAAAGATGGGTTCTAATTCACGACCGTTTTTTCTCTTGTAAACATGAGCGTTTTCTTTTCCAATGTCCGTTGCTTGCGCCCAATTACTTTCATCCATGTTATCTACAAATTTTGGTTTTAACGCTCTCTTGAAACACCTTATACAGATAATAATGATTCCAGTGACAATCAATGCAACAATTGTTATCGCTAAAATAACTACAACAATGATTACAACTAACGTAGTATTTGAAGATGCCTCTTTGAGTGGAACATCAGCTTTTCTTTCTTGTACAGCGTAATCACCCATTTCACTGCAAGTACAGGTTAAAGTATTACTTGTCGTTGCATCTGTTTTACATGCACTGGTACTCCACAATGCTCCTGACCACCGTACGCACTGGTAAGCGTATTTAGTATCGTAATTCCCTGGTATTTGTAGTGTAACATTGTACATTGAACTTGCAGAAGAGCTCACTGATATAACAGAAGAGTTGATCACAGAGCTGTCGTAGATATTATACGCATATTGTATTACAACAATTTGCGTTTCACTTGTCCCTGTATTCGCTGTGATCGCAACACTTCCATCATTCACTGCATAGCTACTTGCTTTCAATGCAGAAAGTAACGTTTTCTGCACGATCACAGTGATACTAGCGTGTGTAAAGTCAACAGGTGATTCTTTCGCTAATTTTGTTGACAACGACATACTTGATATCAATGGTAGTATACTTGACCGAATATTATTTGCAGAAGCTTGATCCAAGCTACTTGACTTGGTCAAATACATTCCTTCTACAAGAGTATTCACCACTTGTACCATTTGCGCAAGTGTCACGTCATCAATCACAGTACCATCATTTAAATAGGTACTAAACAAGTTTAATGTTGGAATAATCATCTCTGTAGAGACTTGTTTGTTATTACTTATCAAATGTGACAACACACTCACTTGTTGTTGTATTGTATCAAGAGGAATAGAATTGATACGTCTTGCATTGTAACTTGCAATTAACGATTGGAAAAGTTTCAATCGCATGTTGGTGTGCTCTATGTTGGAGCTGTTGGAAGGCAACAAATCGACAATGGCCATAGCTACTTGAGTAAGTTGCTCAGTATCGGTAATAGTTGCAACATTGGTCATTAAATTGGTTAACGCTTGTTGCGTGGTGCTTGTAGAAGCGGTAACAGGTAGCACTAACTTGGCTTCTCCAAAATCATCATTTTGATCAATAGCACGTGCAATGATCGTGATTGTACCATCTGGAGATAAACTTTGTGGTAATACAATCGTTGCTGAGTTGAGCGATGATACTTTGGTCATTGGTAGCGCTTGGTTTGCTCCGTTTTGTATGTAAAAGATATAATTCAAAGGACCACTGTTGGTAATCCATTGTGACGTTGTTACAGTGTAAGAAGCAAAGGCAGTAGCATTGCCACTTCCTACTACAACTCCTAATGTTGGTGCAGAACCAACAGTAGTGGTTACTTGCGAGTATCCAATTCCGTTGGAATCTGTTACAGTCAGCCGGAAAGTGTATGTTGTTCCCTTTGTAAGTACATCTGGTTTGATCACTAAATTGGAATCTCCATTGGCAGATAGTAAATTCTTTGGTAAAATGACATCAGCGTTTCCAGTAATTACACTCCACTGTACTGATTGTAATGATCCTGTTGTAACATACGAACCAGCAATAGATAACTTTTTAGATGCAACTATGATTGATGCAACGCTACCAATAGTCACTTTCGGAGGTGTATAGTCAACTGCAGTGAGTGTAACACTCTTAAACGCTGTTCTAGATCCTTTCGAGTACGTTAAAGTGAATAAATACTTTCCTGCAGGAACTTGAAATGGAACAACAAGTGTACTTGTTGTAACCGTTGCAACAAACGTGTTCAAAGCAACAGGACACAGTAACGTCGCGTCACCTGACACTTGAGCACATGTCCAACTATACGTTGCAGGAGTGGACACTTGAGATGGATCATAACTCGCACTACCATCTAGAGATACACCTCCTGCTTTTGTTGATATGATTCGATCACCACTTGCGATGGAAGCAACTAGTGCATCATATTCGAACGAAACAGCAACAGTTGCATCTCCTTGGCGACCTGATGCTGATGTTACAACGACATTAAAGCGGTAGACACCTGCAGAAGGGAATAAAGATGACTGTAACACTAGTGATGACGATGTCGTTGCTTTAGCGTCAATGCTAAGTTTTGTGCCCTCAACTTGAGTCCATTGATAAGTTAGTTTCTCTCCTGTACATATTGACGCTCTTGTGGCCAATGTAAGAGACGCTTGAGAAGGTTTCAAGAGTATATTCGATGATGTTGTCAATTTAACTTGTGGAATAGCAGCTGATGACGTCAAAACAGTGACAGTAGCACTAGAGCTTGCATTAAACGTGTTACTCACAGTAACTGAAAACACATTTGCTTGGTTTGGCAGTAACGCTGTTACAGGTACAACCAACATCGATTGTGAAGCTTTTGCTAATAATTGTTTCAACGTATCACTTGCACCAACTGCACTCCAAGAGAATGATAACGGATTACCAACTGTAGTGCTTGATTGCGAGGCATCTAGCTTAACACTTGTATCACAGGAACCAACTACCGCTGGTGCGTTCAGTATAGCGTTTGTTCTTCCTGATAACGTACGTAAAAGTGTATGTTGCGAGCTACTACCACTTGTAATACCAATGATTGTTCTTCCTTTCAAAACATTGTTAGCGTCTTGAATTGCTAATGGTGTCACTCGTAATAATGATGTTGTGCTATCACCAAGTTGATTATGTTCATTGTAACCAAAACTATTTGTTAGATACTTGTAACGTGACTTACGTGTAAACAATTCCATCAGAAGCAAGTAACACTGAATGGTAGTTACCTGCTGCGATAGCAGTAATACTTTTCTGTGTTATAATGTTGTTCTTATCTACTAGCTTTACAGGTGCGCTTCGTTGAGAAAGTGTACCATCACCTAGAGCGCCGTATCCATTATATCCAAACGAGAAAACTTGTTTGTCACGACTAAGCAGTAAAACATGTCTACTTCCACATGCTATAGCTTCTATTAATTTTCCTGGCATAACACCATTGGCGTCCACTATGGATACTGGATTTCTTTGTTGATTCTGGGCAGTGGAACCAACTCCTAATTGTCCATAACTAGAAATTAGTTTTGATGACGGTACTTACATGTTACCACCCCATGTGAATACTTTTCCATCTGTTGTGAGAAGTACGACATGCTCTGTCCCTGCAGAAATGGCGTTGAATGATTTTCCGGTAAGTACAGCGTTGGAATCAATGACTGCAACTGGATTAGTTTTATCGATGATTGTGCCGTCTAGATTGTTAATAAATGAAAAAGAAAAATACCTCCTAATTGTCCGAATCCATTGTATCCCCAAGAGAATATTTTTCCTGTTGATAGTGCGAGAGTAAAATACCCTCCTGCTGCTACAGAAACGAGAATGTGTCCAGAGAGCACGTTGTTGGAATCTATTACGGGAACAGCTCGTCTAACTGTAACGTCTGCTAGTCCACTTCCCAATTGACTCTAAAAGAGGTTAATATTGAACATGGAATTAACATACTCTCCCATTATCTCCCCAAGCGTAAATGACGTTATTACCGGCTAATGCCACTGAATGCATAGATCCTGCTGCAACTGATATAAATTTGTTCTTGGAGTAATCAACTCCAACTACACTTGTAGGTGCATCTTTGTAAATAGTTGTTTCGTTGATTCCAACTTGTCCATAAAAATTATATCCAAAACTATTTGTTAGTCATGTATTATAATTTCTTACGCATAAACATGTTCGTTACTTCCAAGAATGACTGAATGTGTATTTCCAGTTGCCGCACCGACGACATCAAAACCTTTTAGATTATTCTGCGTATCGTCGACAATGACTGGATTTTGTGGTGTTGTTGGTTCATCCCCCAATTGTCCTTTATCATCACCTCCCCATGTCACCACTCGACCATCTGCAGTAAGTGCAATGGAGTGATCGTAACCGGCAGAAATTTTGGAAACTGTTGTACCGAGTAGAACATTGTTAGAATCAATTACAGAACCTGGTGACGCTTTCTTTTGAGACATGGAACCATCTCCCAACTCTGCTTGTAAGTTTCTTCCATACGAGTAGATTTTTCCATCTGACGTTTGGAGTATGGAAAAGTATGCGCCAGCAGAAATGGATGAAATAGTCTTGCCTTGCAGAACTTTGTTGGTATCTACAAGTTGCATTGGGAATAAACTCTTTGTAGTAGCGTCTGGTATGCCTAATTGTCCCAAATTGTTACTTCCCCAGGAATAAACGAATCCATCGGAGGTGAGACACATTGAGTGTTCTTTACCAGCTGATATTTGTGTACTAGTCTTTGTGGATAGGACAGAATTGACATCAACTATGGCGACAGGATAGTTCTTATTTGTATTAGTGTTGTCGCCGAGTTGTCCTTGCGCATTGAAACCAAACCTTGAATGGTTAGTGTTTTATCAGTATTTACATACGCGAAAAGTTTAGCATCTGATGATAGAAGCAGTGTATGAGCATACCCAGCTGCAATCTTGTCTACCGTCTTGCTCGCGAGTACATTGTTTGCATCGACTATTGGTACAGGAGTATTACGAAACTTCACTGTTGTATTGTCACCAAGTTGAAGCAAATCGTTTTTTCCAACAGTGTAAACGGCTCCTTGTTTAGTTAAGAAGACTGAAAATGAACTTCCTACATCGGCAAATGTCACCGCTACGGCCAATGGGAATGATACTGTTACAAGACTGTTGCTGCTAGTCTCTGTACCGTCTCCCAATTCTCCAAAGATATTTGAACCGAATGCCGAAGCGATGCCGCTGTCTGAAACGAGTACTGAGTGAAAATATCCGGTTGCGATTTGAATAGTTTTCGTATTTTTAAGCACGCCGTTATTATCGACAATTTGTACAGGGTTTTTTCGATTTATATTTGATCCATCTGCTTGTTAGAAAGAAAAAGAAACATACCGCCTAATTGGCCTTGATCATTGCTCCCAAATGAAAAGACGTTGCCATTTGAAGCTAATAGCAGCGTGTTGTACTGACCAGCTGAAACGGAACTGATGGTCTTGCCTACTAAAACTTTGTTTGCATCGTTAACGTTGACAGGTGAGAAAGCACTTCTCGTAGGGCTGCCTAACTGACCATACTTGTTGTACCCTAATGAAAAGTTATGAATGAAAGAGAATTTGTACCGAATGCGACTACATTGGTGTTTTCTGCTTGAATTATAACTATTGTACAACAGGCAAGCAAAGCTAGCAGCATTGATGAAATCATACTACAGATAATTATGAAACACCTCTACTGGTGATTCAACAGCTGGGCTATCTAAGATAAAACAGTTGGACTACTGGTTGACTCAGCAAAAGCCACAAACCAAACAAAGTTCACTGTAATCCAAATCATGAGTGCAAACATGGTGATAGCGACAATTTAAGCAATGAATAACTCGCGATATAAATCAGTAATGGTTCAATAGCACAACGAAGATAGAATGGACTTCTGTAAAATATACTCCAGAAAAGCTCTAGTAAAACCAACACGAACACTAATGATAGCAAGCAGGCTCGCTGTCGTGCTGTTTGTGTTTGTTGCTGCTACAGTTTCAGCTACTCTTCAGGAGTTATTAACTATGATGACTCCTACCTCGGCTTCGCCAGGATGTATATCATTTTCGCCATTTGTGAATAATTTAAACCCTGGATATGGCCCCTCTCCAACGCCAGAACTCATAACAACGTTACTAACGAATTTGGTAACACAAACGCCCTATCGATGCATAATGATTTATGATTTGACTGGGCCTCACGTAAATACTGTAAAAATTAGTGAAAGTCTCGGAATCAAAGTTTTGGCGCAAGTTTATTTGACGACAAACACTTCAAATGAAGTTTCGATAAACGCCGCCATTACTGTTGCCAAAAAGTACAATGAAACAATTCTCGGACTTGGATGCGGAAACGAGTTAGCATACGGTACCAATAACTTTGATGCTACTTTCGCTGCCGTTAGCGATTGCGTTACGAGAATGAGAAATGCCGGTATACAGCAACCAATCGGCTACACAGATGTCGCAACAGTATGGTGTTCCGGAGATGAATATCCATGCGTTTCTCCATTCTCTAGAATGGCAAACTTGGTTGATTTTATTGGATTGAATACATTTCCATGGTGGGAAAATACCTACTCGAAAGTGTTTTCATGCCAACCTGCATCAAACGCTGCAAATCAAACTATTTTCCGATTGAATCTCATCAAAGGTTTGTACCCAAACAAACCAGTACTATTAACTGAATTCGGATGGCCAGCATCTGGTGGAGATGATATTTTATCTGTACCTAATATTTACACTGGAGAACAATGCGGAAGAACCAATTTGGATATTGCAAGACAAGTGAACCAACAAATCATCAACTTGTGCGCGTATAACAATTACCAGTGTAATTTGTTCTCTGCGTTTAATGAACAGTGGAAGGGAGAAGGTAATCCTGCAGATATTAACAACTTTTGGGGAATTTGTAACGGCACTGCTCCTTATAGTTGTATGAATGCTCCAAGTTTACCACCATCTACATCTTCTGCACCTGTTACTACCACAACAACTGCTGCCCCATGTTGGCCATGTGCTGCTGGGTATGCACATTGGTATGATTTATGTTGGGCGAAACCAGCAGGTGGAGATCGATGCCAATGTGTTAAAGTAGAACCAGTACCTGTAGCAACTATTACAGCAGGTCCAACTAGCACTACAACACCACCTGGTTCTACGACACCCGCGCCATGTTGGACTTGCCCCAGTGGATGGGAACATTGGTACGATATTGGAATGGCAAACCCAACAGATGGAGATCGTTGTCAATGTATCAAAATGACTAGTGATGCGACAACTCAAGTTCCAACAAGTAGTGCTGCGCCATGTTGGAGTTGTCCTAGTGGATGGGATCATTGGTACGATATTGGCATGACGCAACCAACAGATGGTGATAGATGTCAATGCATTCAAACTAGTACGAGTGAACCAACGACAACTACTTTGGCACCATGTTGGGCATGTCCTTGTGGATCTGTTCATTGGTACGAGCTAGGTTGGGACAAACCAGGAGATAACGATCGATGCCAATGCGTACAAATCGCTGCTGTTAATGAGACTGTAACTACAGCACCTTCTTCAAATTGTTGGAGTTGCCCACCTGGATATACTCATTGGTATGAGTTAGGTTGGGATAAACCATACAATGGCGATCAATGTCAATGCATTCGAACAACGTTACAAGATGAAGCATGTTGGAGTTGCCCAGCAGGGTACATTCATTGGTTTGATGCAGGGTTACCAGAACCTGTAGATAAGTGTGCTTGTGTACCTCAAGAAGTCGCTCCACCAGTTGCTGATACGCCATGTTGGAGCTGTCCAAGTGGATGGACGCATTGGTATGATCTTGGTTGGACTCAACCAGGAAATGGAGATCGGTGTCAGTGTATTCCTACTCCTGCTACTACTTTGGAACCATGTTGGAGTTGTCCACCAGGAGAAACACATTGGTATGAACTTGGGTGGGCACAACCAACTGATGGAGATCGATGTCAGTGTGTTCCAAATGCTGTACCTACAACGACTACTGGTATACCTACTACAACTAGTGAGATAACTACAACTGTGATGCCAACTGTAACAACTACTGATACACCAAGTACAACAACTGCTGCTCCTACTACTGTAGAACTAACCACTACTACTACTGATGCCCCTAGTATTATAAAGTCAACTACTACCGATGCTCCAACAACTACTGATACACCAACTTCAACTATAGTTGAAACATCAACATCTGTGCCATCTACTACACAAGTACCAACTACAGAAGCGACCACTAGTGCACCAACGACTTCAGCACCAACGACAACTTTAGAAGCAACCACTAGTGTACCAACGACTTCAGCACCAACAACTGCTACGCCAGTTCCTACAGAATTAATTACAACAGAAGTTCCAACAAGCGAAGCACCAGCTACCACTGATTCTACTGCAGTACCAACTACAAAGACACCAACCACAGCACCCACTACAACTACAGCACCCACAACTCCAGAGCCAACGAATACCGCACCTACGACTACAGTAGCACCTACCACAACAAATGCTCCTACAACAGCTGCACCAACAACCACTGCCGCTGTTACTACTGCACCAGCAACTACAACTGCTCCGACTACTACCAAAGCACCAACTACAACTTCTCCCACTACAACAGCAGTGCCAACTACCAAAATACCTACTACAACCACATCAACTTTGGGTTCATCGTGTCCAGCAGCTATCTTACCAGCCGGTGATTCTGATGCAGACGGCAGTACATGTCCAAACGGTGGCATCAAAGTAGATGATTCATCAGTCTCTACAACGTCATACACGTTACTTACTGGTTATCGATTTGACTATGCCTATGTTTTCGCTGGTTCGTATTGTTACTTGGAGTATATTGGTGATAACAAACCATGCTATAGCACGACACAAAGTGGAAATGTTGTAACTGTGACAAAGATTGGTAGCGGATCTACTTGCCAGAATATTTCACATGTGTTCTTCCACACGACATATTGTGGTACTAGTACAGCAGTGCCAACTACGACTGTGCCAACAAAGGCACTAGATACTACGACTAGAGCACCTGAGCCAAGTACTACGAACAAGGCAAGTTCTCCAACGTCAACAGCTGCGACTACTACCACTAGTACATCGGCACCAACTACCACCTCAGCACCTGCTACAACAGCGCCATCTACTACAACGAAAGCGCCAACTGTAGCACCAGAGAACACTTGCTGTTACAAGTTCAATACGATACAATTACCATCATTTACTCTACCAAATACACTTTCTGGTGATGTAACGCTAAGTAGCGCAGCAGGATCAATTATTCTCGCAAACGGTATCTCCTTGCAACAATCATGTAACAGTGATACATTCGAGTATTACGATCCAAGTACATCAACATGGAAACAAAGTTATGTTGATTCCAATGGTGCTACGCAATCTTCTATTTCAAACTTTTATGCGACCAACTATGAAGTTAAAATTAGAACGATTCAATCGAGTCAAGCAAACTTGGCAAAAGTACTTAGTGGAAAGTATGGAAAGTTGTGGATTACGTGTAATAATGGATATCGTTCGTGTATTCAGTTTGTAGTGAATGGTACTGCACAAGCATCAGTAACACCACAATGTGCATCTGGTGCAGGTACTACTACAGCTGCTCCAACTACAAAAGCACCAACTACTGTAGCGCCAACAACAACTACAGTGGCACCAACTACTACTGCTGTACCTAGTACGACAAGCAAGTCAGGGTCACCTACAACAACAGTTGCACCCAAGTCAACTGTACCAGAAAACACTTGTTGTTACAAGTTCAATTCCATACAATTACCATCCATTATTCTACCAAAAGTACTCACCGCAGAGATAAGTTTAGGATCAATCATACTCGCAAATGGAATTTCATTATTGCAATCGTGTAACAGTGATATTTTCGAGTATTATGATCCAAGTACATCTGCGTGGAAACAAAGTTATGTAGATGTCAACGGTGCTACACAATCTTCTATTTCAAACTTTTATGCTACCAATTATGAAGTCAAGTTGCGAACATTGCAATCGAATCAAGCAAACTTGGCTGTTTTGTTGAGTGGAAAGTATGGAAGGTTGTGGCTAACATGTAATAATGGATATCGTTCATGTATTCAATTTGTAGTGAATGGTACTGCACAATCTACTACGACTCCGCAATGCTCATCTGGTGCTGGTATTACTGTTAACTTGTCTGCTGGTACTGGTGGTGTTAGTGTTGATGTTGGCGTAGGAGGACTAGATATTGGTATATCGCTTGGTGGTACTACAACTACTATGAAGGCACCAACTACTAGTGCTGCAACTACAATAAAAGTACCAACGACTACTACTGCAGTACCTAGTACAACTTCCAAGTCAGGTTCTCCATCATCTACGGCAGCTACAAAATACTTTAAAGTAAACAATCAAAGAGTGCTAGCATGTTGGGGTTATGACCCAGGAACGGTAGATTGCAATGTCAAGTTTAGTGATGGTACTACTAAGAACTATCATCCAACACCATACACGTTGGCATCAGGATACTGTTACACGTTTTCAGATTTTGGAGGTAAAACGCCAGTGTGGGTACAGGTGCATGATTTTGATTGTCATTATGGTGAAGATAACACTGGAAGAACTCAGAACTGTTATTGGGACGGTTCGAGCAAGAGAAACTTGTACACGCTCGCTAATGCAACTAATACAGCCAAAAAATAAATTTTATTTTGAATTGTAAGCGCTTTGGTCAAACCAGAAACATCATGTCAGAGCACCATGATGTCTACTTGGATTCTATAGCGACAAAAGAGTGGGACGCAGAGGTTGAAATGCGGCTATTGGAATATTCAAAACATCCTGACAGTTTCGCATCTGTAGTAAACACTATTAACAGAAAAGTCGCTTCATACAACCATGACACGATAACAGACGCCGCGTTACCGCACAAAACAATTATTGAGATTTTATCAGAGGTGTTAAACCGAAATAATACTGGATTGTACAGTCCTACTTTGGCATCGCTTCGAATATATTTTTCTACAGAGAAGAGAACAATATCAGAACTCGTTACCGCAAAAATACCACATGTACTATCTCTATACTCACACTTACTCGATACGACAGGAGATTTACTGACTACACCTATCACGAACTGTATACGAGCTCTTACACGCACGAATCGCACAAAACTTTTCGAATCACTAGAAGAAAGCGAGGCATACAAAAACAAGACATATCCTGCGTACTTGATTCTGGATACAGCTCTACAGAGCAGCCAAATCCAAATTCCACAACAGTTCTACCAATTCGCGATTGATGGTCTTCTAGCAGAGAACGATTATGTTCGTGGACGAACGATAACGTGGTTAAAATCTTCTCCGAGGCTGATACACACTTTGATGCTATCTGAATCAAAAGAATGGCAAAGAAGAGAAGCCTGTCGTGTTGCAGTGACGCATAGAATAGAAAACGAAATAGCTAGTGATCGATTACAAATTCCAGTCGAAAAGGTGGTTCAAATTCTTCTTGAGATTTTGCCATTGGGTACCACAGAAGCTGTGCATACACTAAAGACGTTATTCACAGAACAAAAAGTCGAACGATTTGTGGAATCTGTAGCTACAACATGTTATCAAGTACACAAAAGTAGTGATTCAAGTGCTCAAGCAGAAATTGATACCTGCATCCAAGCGATATGGCAAAATTACCCAGATCAAGTGATGAAAACATTTGAGAAACTAGAAACCAAATCAGACGCTTTTTTTGACTTTGTTTCGTTTACACTCACTTGCATGGATTTTCTTCCAGCGTGGTATTTCCCGTTAGCGTTATACATACTAGAGTATGGTAACGAGAGAAGCGTACTTACTTTGTTATCTGTAATCCAACAATCTACTAGACAATTTCAAGGAATTTTGTTAGACATGATTCCGTTGTTGTTGAAGACTATGGATAATGATTATGTTTGCATGACTCTACGACCGTTAATTGCAACTTTTCCACTAGTGTTTCAACCATATCTACGTATGATTTTTGATACGACATCGGATGAAATATTACAGATTGTCATTGCGATACATGCAAGATCTATACAAGAGAAAACTATGTTTTGTACGAAACTATTTGTGTCTTTTCAAGACATCAAGGACAAGTGTACACTTACAGATCAAACGATTGAAATCTTTCATGACATCATGACTTTTGTTGATACTGAAACATGCAAAGAAGGTTTGCTTCACGTTCGAGATTTCTCTGTAACAGAAATGCTTTCAGGAAGAGCATGTCATTGGTTACTGCCCACATTAGGCGCTTACACATTATCAAAATTTCCAAATGATCAAGTTGATAATTTTATCTCTGTTTTGATCGAAAGTCGTGGCTTACCAGAGCTAGAAGGGATTCTGTTATTGATCAAAGGGAGAGAAACTAAACTTTTTGTACAGGAACGGATCAAAGAAATTCTTTTTCAGTTTATAAGTGACGAACAAATCACACCAGAAGCTACTAACACGTTTGTTGCAGAGTTCCGCTTAGATCTGGAGCCATATGTACCAACGATACTTACATGTCCATTGGCAAGAGATATCAATTGTTTCACAACGATCTGTATTTTAAATGAAGCGTATCCAGACCTTATGCAAGGACGACAGATACCTTACTTTGAATGGATACTGCAGCAAAGCTGGTGTGATGTTTTGGATGAGCACTATCTCATACAAGCAATTACAGCGCTTTGTAAGATTACGAAAACAACACCAGAGCTACTCGTAGTGAAGAACTCGAATGTGTTGGTGCATTTTCTTGCTCTGCATAGACACTTGGAGCTTCCGCTAGAGATTGAGAAAGAGTGCGGAGCAGCGTTGAATCGAATGAAGAGGAATGGACTGCCTGTTGACGTAATGGACGAGAAGATCATTCGCTGGATGGCGTTCGGCAAAATTGACGTGAAGCAGAATCTGTACAAAAACAATAGCTATAAGGATGTACAGTACGTATAAAAATCATTTACTTTATGTCTGTATACGGACAGAAGTCTGCTCGTATTGGTGATGCTGTTACACCTCGTTTTGCAAGTACATTGCACCGATGTCGCATCAATCTTGCCCTAGCTTTTTCTATATCATTTATATA
>JAESGV010000748.1_pt1 | contig 14126 bp, 13 predicted proteins | sample 9269781 | NCBI WGS metagenome assembly JAESGV01 (sample SAMN15741586, study PRJNA653496) | algae metagenome | isolation source: Tildeniella torsiva UHER 1998/13D and co-occurring heterotrophs from... | place: Slovakia: Slovak Paradise National Park, Hrabusice, Kosice Region | collected 2000-01-01 | reverse complement strand
TTGATTTACGCAGCTTGGAGCATAGTACTATTATCTATGAAAGTCAAGATTTAACACCACTGTTGAGAATAGGATGGAACAAACAAGATCCCAACTACTTGGCGACTATTCTGATGGACAGTCCACGCGTCGTCATTTTGGATATTCGCGTACCTTCGCTACCAGTAGCCGAATTGGGTCCAAATAGTGGTCATACCAAGAGTGTTAATGCCATTTCATGGGCACCTCATAGTTCATGTCACATTAGTACAGCAGGTGATGACTGCGACGCGTTGATTTGGGACTTGAGCTCTATGCCAAAGCCTATTGAAGATCCGATCTTGGCATATCGTGCAGAGGAACAAGTTAATCAATTACAGTGGTCAGCACTTCATACAGAATGGATATCTATTGCATTTGATACAAAAATGCAAATACTTCGCATTTAAAAAACTTTTTTTTATTCTTTGGTTGTCTGTGTTCGTTTTGCAATGTCTGAAGCGAAAGAACAAGGGTATGTCTGCATAGAGTGCGGTGCGAATGCTCCTAGCGTCACTTTTGCATATTTTGGAAGTGTACGATTGACGCAGTGTGTATGAGGAGTTTATTTGCTTATTTTCTAGGATTGTTGTGGAAAAGTTGTAGACAAATATGTAGAGTATGAATTGGTTACGATCATGTTAGATTTATTACTACATCGACCGCAGGCTTATGCACATACTGTATTTAATATTATGCCACAACGCAAAGAGATTAACGTACGAAAGTTTATCATTACTGACCATACAAGGTTGAATTATTTAGATTAGGCCTATTTTCAATTTTATTAGAAGCCTGTACGTACAAAGTTGAAGCACTGACAAATCACAGATATAATGTTTTTGCATTCGCATACACCTGGAAACAAAGCACTCACATTCAGTGAGCATGCATTCGTATTCTACGTACTCTTTTTTGCTAGTGCAGCTTCGTTTTTAACATTTATACTGGGAGTACTACTGGCATCAACAGTCATATTAAAGTTAATACAACGTGGTTGGATCTCAAAATCGAAACAGACAAATTCATACTTTGGCCGAGCCAATTTGATCACAAAAGCAGCTTTACTAACAAGCTTTGCACAAGTAGGTTACATTCCAATGATGGTGTGGGATTATCCTCGAGAAATCGTCTACACAGTATCACTATTTCACCTGAGCTCCAACGTAATCGCATCAAAAGTAGCGCTACAATGCAAGAGCTACCTTCCACCATTTTTCGTGGTACTATTTGGATTTGCATGTCGAACACTCTGTTACCAATTAATAACAACACAATTTGCCTAGTTTTGTTTATTTGGACTCATCCGTAACGAAAATCGATTCGGACTATTTAACAAATTAAAACTTAATCCTCTAGTAATTTCTGGTGAACTAGTACTATGTCGTTTGTATGTTTTCAAATTACTAAAAGAAGAGTTTGAAGGTGATGGTGGAGTATTTGTTCTATCAGAGCCAATATCTGCATCAGTACTAATTCGTAGCTTTGGGCTATCCATTGTCTTTCTCTTGAGATCTAGATCATTTTCATCGTACAAAAAGAAAGTACTAAAAATAGCAAATACGTGTTCAATTTCATCCATTGTTCTACGCATTAGCATGACTCCTGTTCCTGCACTTGTTTGATCAATTAATTGTTGATACTGTTCCAACTTGCGTTTATGTTTCTTGTTCTCTTTTGCTAGTTTTGTAGCCAGTGATGCTGATTCACGTAGCTGTACTCGACGTTGTATAGAACGGAAGTATTTTTGTATCACTCGAGCTGCGCGATCTCTTCGTTTGATTTCTTCTACTTCGATTTCGTACTGCAATTGTGCGTATTTGGAGTTTTTACTTGTTTCTGCCAACTCTTCTGCACAATCGAAAAGTGATTTTCTTAATACGACTGATTCATCACGGTTTTGATGTGCAGATTCTAGCACTATTCGTAGTGTTTGTACGTGATGTGAAATCTGTTGCTCATGAGTTCTGTTCTTTTTCTCTAACGATTCTTGTTTTTGTACTAGGGCTCCAAGTAACTTTGAAGCAATGGCCAGCCAATGTGCACGAGTGACAATATGTTGCTCACGATTGATCAAATACTGCTCCAGTTTGTTTAGCAGTTCACTTGTTTGTGAAGTATTTTCTTCATTTCGATCGTACAGTGATAATGATAGAACAGAAACATCCATCGAAGCGAGAGCTTTGTCTGTGTACTCTAGAACTCCAGTCGACGCTTCTTCTATTGTATCTTCCTGACCAATCATGTCCAAAATTTGCGATAAAATATCTTCTGTATCAGCGTTTTCCCGTAAATGATTGTTCTTCTCGATGATTGTCTGTGTGAACTTTTGTATCGCACTATTCACTTCCATGTGTGGAATATTTAATATGTTTACGAGTAATTGGTTTACTCGTTCAACTGTAGAATCATCAAAGTGTACATGCTTTTTCCGCGTTCTTTGTTGGTCAACTTGTTGTTTTACAATTTGAACGAATTGATCACAATCTTGCTCTACTAGTTGGTAACGATCTGAACTTGACATGAATGGCGCTTTGGTTTCATACTGTTCTACGATCTTTTGAATTCTTTTATGAATGTCATTGTTTTTGATTTGATTTTCCAACTCTGTGACATGAACGCTTTGTTGAACATTTTTGGTACGCAACGATTTGATCATTTGTGATAATTGAAGTGTATCTAGTGGTTCATTGTTATCCCATTTCTGAAGCATTTGTTCTGTAGTAAGAGTATCACGGACGCCTGTTGTAATGATTTGTAATTCTAGTTCAGGAGGTATTGATGAAGGTATCAATGAGTTTGTTCTCATACGACGAACATGTGGAAGTGTACTTGGTTGAGGTTCACTCTTCGTAACAGGTACAAACGAGTTATCCTGATCAATAGAAACTGTTCGAGAATGCGTTGGTTGTTTTGGTGGTTTCTCGTTCGGACGTAATGGTGTAGGTACAATAATTGATAGTTGCTTCTTTTCTGATGGAGATTCTGGTGAATCAGGAGGGGGAGGTGGAGGACTGTCAGTTGCGTGATCTTCAGGTGATATAGGCGGAAGCGGTGAAGGTGGAGGTTCAGGACTCTGATAGCCACTTTCTAGTTCTTCTATAATGAGCTTTTGTTCGGAGACAGCACGTTCGAGTTGCCATATCCTATCCATGTTTGTAGCAATTTCTTCGTCTTTACTTGCTAGCGTTTGGCTCAATTCATCAACATGAGCGTTTGATGCAGCTAATAGTTTCCTACATTCTTGCAACTCTTTCATCAATCCTTCTGTTTTTAGTACGTGAATCTGTTGTTGATCTTCTTTGGACTGTTGTACTGATAATAACTCTACTTCTAGTTGAGAAATATCTCGTTTGTACTTTTCTTCTTTGGTTTGTAGTATCGACTCGTTCTCGTGTAATCGTTCAATAACGATCTCGATCTCACGTTTCTTCTCGTTCAGTTGCTCTTGTAATGTTTCCAGTCGTATCCGTTGCTGATCAAGTTGTATTGTCTGTGTTTCAACTTTCTTTTCCAAATCGTCTAGTTCTTCCTCTTTATCAGCCAACTCGGAATCTATTTCATCGATCAACGTTTCTCGTTTCTGAATTTCAGTGTTAAACGTCTGACGTAGTTTTTCATTCTCTCGTTTTGATTCTTCTTTGATGACTTGTACTTGTCTATCGAATTCTTTCTTTAACTGATCTTGATCACCTATCGTGTTGATATGGTTTTCACGCTCCAACTGTTTCATTTCTACTAGTTGATTTACAGTCTCTTTCACTTTGGTTTGTAACTTGTTACATTCTGTTTTTGATTCCATGAGTTTCTCCTCTAACTGTCTGCACCGATTATCATAATCATCGATTTGTACTTGCAGCTGTGTGCTTAGTAGTTTATAATCAATTGATTCATTCACGCGAGCAACTGTTTTTACCTTCATGGCTCGTTGACCAAAATTTAACGTACTTATCGTCTCTTGTATGTTTGCAGCGTCAGGTCCAATGGTAACAATAATTCTTGTTTTTCCATTTCCTGCCAAACTATCTTGTAGCAATCTTGTCAATTTGGAATCACGAAACGGTACATGAGCGCTATTTGCTTCCAATGAATGAACAACGATTCCCAAAGTCGTTAATGATAAATTAATATACTTTGCTTCTTCTTTTCGTACTCCACTTGCACCAGTTTTTTTCAAACGTTCACTTCCTGCCAAATCAACTAGGAACAAATGTGAACGAGTCATCTTTTCAAACGTTCCACCTTCTTCATCGATTGTGATTGTGTTACTGCGTTTTTGTAGCGATAGTATTAAACATGCATGACTTCTACTCGATGTTGCATTCATCTTGGTGAGTGCTGTTGTCCTATTGATATCTCCTATTTCAAAATAGTGCAAACATTCTTCTTTGTTGGTAATAGTTTGTTTGCAAACTCCGTGAATGTAGATTCCTAGCTCTGTATCTTCTCGTATTTGTAAATTCTTATTTTCTGGATTTAATAGGTCTTGTATCTTAATGTTAGTCTATTTGCGAGTATTCTAGTACCATTTCCATGTAGATTTGTACGTAGCTCATTTGTACAATATATTCGTGCTCTTTGTCCTTTTTTATGCTTTCAAATATCGATGCCACGCTTCGTGGTACGATTCCCTCCTGTCCTGGTGTTCTACAACATAGTGTATGCGTTTTTCCAGTTCCAGTTTGTCCGTAACAGAAAATAGTCCCATGATAGCCAACAAATAAGTCCTAAACATTGTTAATAAATGGTGTAAAAGTACTTCTATCGCTTCTTCGGCAACATCCTTGAAAACTCTTTCTTGTGTCTCTTCCATTCCGAACACACGATCAAAATCGTAATCCTTGTTTTGAAAGTTTTTGCTTTTGACATGTATTTTGTTATTATTTGTATCCAGCAAGACTCCATTGTCTACTTGTTCGCTAGTATTCGCAGGTCTACACCGAACAAATACTTTAATGCGAGTCTTGCTTCCTTGAGTCATTGATGGTGCTCATGAACCTGCTTCGCGAGTTAGTTGTAACAAAGTGAATTCTCTTCCGCAATCGTAGCTGTAGCGAGCTATCTGTGTTTATTCTTCGAAACATAGGTATAAGATCAGTCATTAGGAACAGTAATTGTAGCAGAGAGAAGTCCGACTAACGAAATAATAGATGCAAGATGTGCTTTATAGGCTGTGCAAACAGTCAGCAGGATAGCCACGCTTGTAGAAGTTGTACCAACAGTACCAATTTAATCCGTTTTGGTTGAGAGCCATGATTCTTCTTGGTGAGACATCATAATCAAACGCTAGGGCTTGTAAGAATGACCATCCCAAATGACGAATGTAATAGGCACCTGAAACTTGACCAGTTCTATCTACACCTGCTTCACAGTGCATGTAATATACGGTCGTTACATTGTTTGGCGTATGTACAAATTGATGGAGCACTTCTGTTCTTTCAATGAGTTGATCCTCAATATTCCAATCGTACGTGAATTCAACCATTGGTTTGCGAATATATTCGCTGAGTGACGAAGCATTAATTGGGTGCCCAATAATAGTCCAGTGAAGTACAGAACCTAAGTGGGGATTCTTTTTGAAAAAGTCCACTTCTAGTTTGTAGTCAAAATAATTACCAATAGAGTGCAAGAATGTAACATCTACTAGTTTAAATTTTTTAGGCAACACTATATTTGATTCCAAGGCCTTTTTGCGCATGTAAGACACGAGAGTTGTATAATCAAATGCTGTTTGATTATCATTGTGAGGGTAATTACCGCGGAACAGGTATTGATTTGTTGTAGTGTTAAAATCTACGATAGAAAGCCGTTTGTAGCTTAGAGTTGCTTCTGTGAGGCTCAGACTCACCGCAACTAGTGCTAAAGTGAGTAGTGCTCGCATTCTAAATGTCAACCTGTCAGGGCACGGCTTACAACCTCGCAGATTAAAGTATGGCATAGATTAAATAGTAAATGGACATTCAAGATTTGATTTTAATTTATTCTCAAAGTTCTGAAAAGCTGTACATAACAGCATGGTTCTTCAAATCTAGCGTTGGTTGTGTCCACATGGCATGTACCAGTGTACCATCGTTGACAATAAAAAGATTGTCTTTACCGCAGTATGACGCCTGTGCCACTAGTGATACATCACCATCTCCATCAGGTTTGGTTACATCTCTGTAGTCAGCATGTAAAGAAGATGCATCTCCATCCCAAACATTGAACAACGAGATGAATCCATCTTTTGTGTTTGTCAATGCTGGTGTGACAGTAGTAGTTATAATCTTCGAAACATTATTCTCTCCCCAAACGCTACCATTGTAGTACTTGTAATCAGCTTGCTTGTAACCAAAAGTATCGATATAGATACCAACAAACAAAGCGGTGTAAGCTTCTCTATTGAAACCTACGTTAAACCCGTATAGTGAAGGTTGTCTGTTTGGTGACTGTACCGGAGTGATCTGTAGATCTCTATTGATGATATAGTAAGCATCTACAACTACATTCTTGTTCATTGTACTGTATGCTACCATGATATCAGCCTCTCCCATCTGAGCGATGTAGATATCTTCATTGACGACATTGTCACTAATCTTGATAGGAACATCTACATCTTTGTGACGATACAGAAGTTCGTAGTAGCCAGAGGTATTTGCCTTTCTGATGAAAAGAATGTGTAAATCGTTAAAGTCGTCCATTAGAGCTGCTACTCGCACGATTTCTTCTCCTGTGTTGATGATCATCGGATCAACCCAACCATCTCTTGTCACCAGTCGAACGATTAAGTCACCTTTTGGGTGATTCTTTGGGTATGAGACGACAGCCCCAGCACCAAGCCCTAGAACGAAAACACCGTCTTCTCTAGTGTAGTTTTGGCCAGGCACTAATTTGTGAGTAGTAACGTCACTCCATTTTGGCTGTGTAGCATCGTAGAATCTTGTTTTTAATGTCCATGTACTGTTGTCAACAAATTCTGACCAAATAACACCAATGTTATTTTGTTGGCCTCTGTTTACGCTTAATGATTCGATTCCCCATTTTGCTCCTGTTCCCAACGATTCTGGTTGCGAGAAATGGAACTGCTTTGCGACTGAGAATGCAACTATCGACAAAAATATAACATTGAGCATCGTTTCTTTTTTTTTGCTTGCATAACGCGTGAGTTGGAAGCCATCAAACTGATTGATGAATAAAATTCTCCTGTTTACGCGATTACAAGAACTGAGCTAAACATTATACTCCTCTCACTGAGAGTAGCCATCTATTTATTGCTTCAAAGTTTTCAAGACCTGGAGTTTTGAGTGTTCTCACTTTAACATACTCATCCCAAGGATCCTTTTTCTCAATTGCTTCCAATCTTTGTTTCACCTCACGTAAGTACAAATTGAGTTGATTTTGACTTGGTGTATGCGTTCTGATCTCCATCAAATGCTTCCAAATCTCGGAACTTGTTTCGAACCGGATTAATGGTAAATCGCCTTGCAAGATTCTTTCTGTTTCGTATATCAATCTAAACGCGTGGTATAAACATTTTTGATACTCTAGCTTTGACTTTCCTTGGATTTGTTTCATTTCATTCTTGATGTAACCAATGTACGCTTGTACTGTTTGGGTTGTGATTAAATGACGTTGAGATGCCCTTAATTCTTGCCATTTGGGAGTTGTATAACATAAGTTGTATTTTTCAGGATCGATGAATACTACTTGAAGAATTACAGGACTTCCTGACTGCAATAATTGACAGAACTTTCCTACCTCGTACACCATAATATCAGGGCTAGTGTTTACTATTGTTGGGAGTGGTTGCGCCTCTGTGAGTGATAGAATTGAACGAGTTGGTGCGCTGTAAACTGCGATAAAGTCGTGATCAGATTTGTTTGGAAGCGAAAGATTATACATCGTGGAGCCTGCTACACATGCAAACAATATTTCGTCGTAAATAACTCCCTTTTCGTTCAAAAAGTTTGAAATAACTTTGTGTGGGTCTACTTCTGCGTCTTGCATTTTTGCCAAACTTGTTACTAGTCAACTGTGCTTACAAGTTAGATGTTATCTACATTGTGCCAATACTGCCAGTATTAATGTTCATTAGTTTAATTATTTCTAAATACAATTGGACTTTCATCAGATGTGACGGGTACGAGAGGAGATTCATCGACTGTCACTGGAATCTCTTCTCTTGCTCTTTCCTCTCTTATTCTTGCCAACTCATGCAAGTGACGTATGACAACTTGGGCATCTTCTGGTTGATCAAGTTTTTCCAAAATGCTGTATTTCAAAAACAATGCCTGTTCGTTGTCTGGATTATATTCCAAGTGCACGTTCATCAATCCCAAGTACATTTGTAGATCTGCGTCGTTAATATCTGAAATCTTTGGGAATAGTTCTAGACCCTTTACATAGGTTTCCTGTTTGTACGAAGCGATTAGATTCGCGACGATGATAATGGTGATAGGCACAGCGATAATTAAAATAGCAGTGATAATGTTCATTCTTCGCATTGCTTTTTCTTTGCGTTGCTCTTTGATTAGATCGGCTGCTTGTTGGCTTAGATTTAGAACCATAGTCTCATGACCTTCCTTGGCATACTTCTTTGGGGTGATTCTATCAACGTACGACGGTGTTTGCTCCGGTGACTTTTCTATGCATCTAAGTGGGTCAAATGGTTCTACAAGTTCGTCATCCGACTCAACGTCAGATGAGAAATCTTCTGAATAAACTTCTTCTTCACCTGCTGACATTCTTTGTTGTGTAACGGTTTGACTTTTGAGAGGTTGACCGATATTGTTACAAAACATGGAATCATTTCAAATAGTTTTGAGTTATTGTTAATTTATTTGTTACACTACTTGTCGTAGAAAGCTAGTTGTTTGTGCGTCTTTATCTCGTTGACATACTTTGCTGCCTGTAACTTAGTGGCCCGGATCTCGCCTAATTTCTGCTTCACAAAATGAAAACTAAGCATATCTTCATTTTGTAATTCAACGAGCGCCTCTTTTCCCAGAATTTTGGTGACATTTTCTAAACTGAATTTCTTTTGCTCTCCTACGTTACTAATAACTACATAATTTGACGAGCCGGGTATTTGCGTCTTTCCATCTGGTAATCTCCTCTTTAATTCTTCTGATAGTGTCTTAACTTTTAATTCGATTTCTTTTTCTTGCTTTCTTAGGGTTGCGTATTCGGCAAGTAAATCATCAGTTGGAGTACTATTTGGTAGTAGACCAAGCACCTCTCGTGGTACTTCAATAGATTCGTCAATCAAAGATTGTGGTAGACTTCGGTCATGTTATTATGAATGCTGACTCACAAAACACATTTTTACAAAATTATTGGTACATCTGGAGTTCGTGGTGCATCGTCACTCCAAAGTAGGTCATTGATAAATAATTCCAAATTTTCCCCACTTTCCGGCTGTCCTGGCTCCGTATTCATTGGGGTACTGTTGGACATGTTCGCCCAATCTGTAAAGAGATCATCTTGTGCAACATATGGTTGTTGAACTTGCTGTTGTTGATTTGGTTGCATGAAACTCATCACGTCAGTTCCATTTGATTGCAGATACTGCCCAAATGGACTCATCACAACCTCTGGAGTTGGATTAAACGATCCAAAGTTGTAGGGAGTATTCGTAGGTGATGGTACTTTCGATACCAGCGTAGAGAGTAAGTCATCAGATCTACTATTTTTTAGGCTCGAGTACAGCGCTAATAGTCGTTGTTTCTCTTCGTTCTGGTGAACGAATTGATTCAACTTTTCCATGAAGAATCCAAAACGAGATGTTATAACCTTGTATCGTTCTCTCAACACTCCTAACGCCTTGTGGTCCTCGCGTAGACGATCTAGAATCTCATTTCGAAGTGCAGAGTCTTGTGGTGCCATTTCGAAGAAGCGCATTTGAATCTTGGCAGCTTCAGCAATGGTAGTGGAAACTATTGCGATGCAACCTGTGAAACTAGCATGTCTTGTGAATGCAGATATTGTATCGGCTATATGCAAAAGTATTTCATCATTTGGTGGTCTTGTCGCTTGTAGGTAATTTAGTTTGGCAGCTTGTGCAAAGAATGCCAAAGTCAACTTTTTAGCGATAATGTCATTTTGAGGCAATTGTCCCAACTCTAGAATTCTATCAAACAATTTGGTTTGTTGTTTGGTTAGGAGTTCAATCGATTCTATAGTCAATTGGAAGGTGTTTTGTCTCAGCTCAACATCACTGCTAACTTGTTCTAGAGCTGACTCATAAGTATTATCAATAGGTTCGATTAATTTCACGATTTCATGTTGCGCGTAATGATACTCTAACGTAGCAAATGATCTAAACATGACAAACGAAGTGACAATTTCTTTGAACATCTATAATATTAAATGGTGAATAAGTGGACTTACTGCTGTAATGTCCCAGGTTGCGAGTGCAGATAGATCGCTTAATCGAATTAAATGTGTTAAAAATTGCGACTTGACGTTCATACACGAAGGAATGGGTTGGTTCTCTTTCAAAAATTGCTGTGCGACGCCATCTATGTACTTTTGTGCATTTTGTAAGAAAAACGTTGCTCTTGGGACTTCATCATTGTATATCAAAAAGTTAGCCAAGTATGCATACGTTGCCGCAACATTAAAGTCAAACATAACGTCCTCAAAGATTGCGTTGATCAAACTGCGTGATTTTTCATAAAGATGTTGTGCAATAAGGGTGTGTCCTTGAGTTGTGAATGAAACGGCTATGACGTATAAGTTGTTGTAGATAATTCATACCTTCAATGGCAAAGACTAGTGCCAACTCAGCGTTTGTTGGTGGAGGACTATCTGTATCCGTAAGTGTCTTTCCAGTACACACATTGTCGCGGATGTATGCTAGAATCTTTTTGATGTGAAACGGTGGTAGTACAGGAATGTACGAGGAGATATTCTCAAACTCTAGGTCTAAGTGTTGTGTGACCAAGTATCTGCGAATGAGTTCACGTTCTTTCGTGGTTTGGTGTCATCTGAGACAACAACAATTGGTCGTAGCCCCCTGGCAGTAAGTTTGCTGGCATTCCAAATTGAGGAACTGCAGAAGCGTTTGGTGTTGGATAAGGTTGGTATAAATTCGATTTTGCTGCTTTTCCTTTTGGACCTCGCTTTTGTGGCTCTTCGTACAGACATTTCTTTCGTTTGCTTGCGCATTCTGTACAATTAGGCAAGAGGCGATCGCATTTTCTGTGACCTCTCCTACAATTCGAACAGGAGAAGGGAGATAGCTCACCGTTTGCTATTCTGGCCTCGTCATCCGATTGCGAATCACTAGAGTTCGAGTTTTCGTGGTTCAAGGTCATAGTTTGCTTTCGGTGTAATGCGTGCAAATTTTCCGCTCAACTGCGTTCTCTTATTACATTCTAGCTTGAAATATGCCTAGACCATTATTTACTGCTAGTGAGTGAATAGAGCGGTTAGAAATTACAGCTAATTTCGAAACTTCAAAAAGATGCTGTCAACTGTTGAAATTGCACGCTTTTGACTTGCTCTCACAAACATGTCGAACGAGGAGCTAAAGCGACGCAGACACAGCATAGATGAAGAAGCAGATGTTACACCAGTAGCAAAAATCAAAATCGATAAAGCAGATGCAGCGACATCTACTCCTCTACCCAAAGGTGAAATGCTCGCCATGGGAATTTTGTTTTTCACAGAAGGCTATAATTTTACATTTGTGTTTTCAGTACGCTACTTTCTTTTTCTCACACAGACAGTTTTTAGGCTACATGATAGTTGATTTTGGAGCCGCAGAAACCTATGAAGCTGCAGGATACAAAGCAGGACTAGTAGCGAGTATATTTTCGCTCTGTCAATTCGTCAGTGGATTTGTTTATGGATACCTCTCCGATAGATACAGCAAAAAGTACGTCATTCTCGTTGGAAATATCGGCACAATCATCACAGTGCTGTTTTTCGGATTTAGTACATCATTTTGGTTCGCTTTAGTATCGCGCTCATTATGTGGAGTTCTGAATGCAAATGTTTCAACAGGAAAAGCCTACATTTCTATGATTTCTGATGCTAGTAACCAAACACTTGCATTTTCAATCATTAATATGACTTGGGGATTAGGAGCGATTCTTGGACCCGCATTAGGAGGAATACTCGCACAACCTACAGTCAAATATCCAAATGTATTTGGTGGACTTTGGTTCTTTGAGACGTTTAGATACGTTCTGCCAAGTATGTGTTGCGCAATAGTCATGACAATTGGTTTCGTTATCGGTCTAATATTCCTGCGCTCAAACAGAGTAGCAGATGTTCCCGATACACCAAATACGCCTGTAGAACTTCCAGATATCGAAGCAAGTGCAGCTGATGAATCAACAACACCAGTTGTATCACCTGTTGGAGAACCTGATGATTTGATCGAAGAGCCCATTGAAGAGAAAACACAACTAGAGGAGATGATAGAAAAACCATCACGATGGCAAGATTTCAAAAAGACATATTTAAATAGAGAATTTGTAGTCTCGGCAAGTGGATACTTTGTCGTAGTAGGAATAGATATCATGTACGAAGAGTTGTTCCCATTGTTTTCCATGTTACGTGATGGAGAAGGGTTGAACTTTTCCACCTCAGAGATTGGTATTGTACAAGCACTGATTGGAGCGTTTTTCTGTGCATTGCAGATGTTGTATCCACTTACAGCAAGAAAGTTAGGTCATTTGAACTGTATGAGACTTGGATTTGTATTTGTGTTCATAATGATGGCAACACCACAGTTGAAATATCTAGGACAACAACATCCAGCAGTGTTATGGACTGTATTAACGATTTATGCAATCATACGTTCGTTGTTGCAAGTTTATGGTTATACATCTGTATTGATCATGATCAACAACTCAGCGTACCCTGGAAAAGCAGGTGCTGTGAACGGCACTTCGCACTCACTTGGTTGCATAGCAAAGGTTTTTGGACCTGTAGTTGCTGGACCACTACTCGCTTGGGGAGCAAGCAATGGTTTAATGTTCCCTTTGAACACAAATTTGCCGTTCATTCTATGTGGAATCTTAGCAGGTGCTAGTCTAGTTTCAACTTTGTTTGTCCCAAAGACCATCAATGAGCCGCGACAGGTGAGATGAGTACAAGATCGACAGATTCATAAGGTTGTATAGATTTATGCTCAGTTAGTGCTAAACTGAAAACAGATAAACAATTATTTATTGAAATGTTCGTATGAGATACAATGTGAAGGGAATAGCAAATGCAAAGTCGCCCAGGACTAGTTTTAAAAGATCTGGTGGGGCGTCGCCCATTTTTGCAATATCAATTAGCCATGGACCAGCTACAGCGATTTTACCTATGAGTCCATACATAGCTGCGAAAAAGGGGAGCGAATAGGGCGCAGCAAATGGTATTCCACTCAAGCCAATGTACGCATAAACAAATGCTGAAAGAAAAACAACCATTCCAACACCACGACCGACATCTTCAGCTCTTTTGAATTTGTATTGTTGCATTATTTTTTTCTTTGCTGCAGTTGGATCCATAACAATTATTGATCCCCAATAAATGTTCCAAACTCCACAAAATAAAAAGAATGCAGTCCATATCGATGAAGACCACCAAGCACAACTTGTACATGCGATAATCAGCACGAGTGGTAGCGCTAGTTTGTGCATAGAAAAATTTGTTTGAATATTCTTGTAATAATTCCAAAGACGTTTTTGTTCTTGGCTTAACACGAGAAACAGCAATCGTGCTGCACATCAACAATTATCGGTACAAGAGAATGAATGAAAGCTTTGTAACTAGCATGTCATTGTTCAATCAACCTGTCACAAACTTTGGCAGTTGCATCACACGACATCGCAATGTCTCTACGTCGTTTGAGTAAGATGTGGAACAAAGACGAATACAATGCCAGAAAGCCTAAAACGTCGCTGAGCTTTGATTTGATAAAAGTAAACAAATACGGAACAAAACAACAGCGTACCCTTAATCTTACAGACGATGGTGTGGCCAACATGAAGGGTAAGAATGTACAGTGGTACTTCCCAGCACGTGATTTGTACAGTGTTCATCAAAACCCGCAAGATGATACTCATCTAACATTACGTGTTCTTCGCGAGTACGATTTTGAAGCGCAGTCACCACAGCAAGCAGCA